>ERZ767114.4-NODE-4-length-258856-cov-5.921717_pt1 | contig 258856 bp, 248 predicted proteins | sample MGYA00374952_ERZ767114 | MGnify/ENA primary metagenome ERZ767114 (study PRJEB28939, sample SAMN06267156) | marine metagenome | isolation source: Columbia River Estuary | place: USA:Columbia River Estuary, USA | collected 2012-05-05 ... | reverse complement strand
TTCGACCCGCGCACCACTCGCTCTATCCACGTTGATAGCCGCTATATGCTTTGGGTTATGGAGAAAGTGGATAAGGCCGATGCCCTCTTGCAAGAAATGAACATCGTCAATTCACGAAATCATCCTATTAATTAAGCGTTAGTGTTTCTCAGCATTTTAAACAAAATGATGGTGCGGCCGAGAAGACTCGAACTTCCACGGGTTTTACCCCACAGCGACCTCAACGCTGCGCGTCTACCAATTCCGCCACGGCCGCACGTTAAGAACTGGGGCTATAGCAGGATATAAAAATTTGTGAAGAAAGAATTTGGGTTTTAGAGTTCTTGATTTTTTTTTATTTTACGGTCAGTTATCGAACATGGGAAATAATAATTTAAAAAATGTAAGTGACACCATCGAGTGGGAAAAAGGTCATGATATGATACCCTATGAAGATGCAGTTGCTTATATGGAAAACCGGGCAAGACTTATTGCTACCCATACAGCAAAAGAAAAAGTCTGGCTCTTGGAACATCCTTCTCTCTATTCAGCAGGTACTAGTGCAAATGAAACAGATTTGATTGATCCTAATAAATTTCCAGTTTTTCATAGCGGCCGGGGAGGTCAATACACATATCATGGTCCCGGTCAAAGAGTTGCATATGTAATGCTAGACTTACGTAAACGAGGAAGAGACGTATCGGCTTTTGTTCGTAATTTAGAGCAATGGATAATAAACACTCTTCTAGTGTTTGATATTACTGCAGAAAGACGAAGCGGGCGCGTGGGTGTATGGGTAATACAAGAAAATGGAACCGAAGAAAAAATAGCAGCTATTGGTGTCCGATTAAAGAAATGGATAAGTTTTCATGGTATTAGTATTAACCTAAACCCAGATCTATCACATTTTGAAGGAATTGTACCCTGTGGTATCCAAGACTTTGGGGTTACCAGCTTACACAAACTTGGAAAAAAAATAAGTATGGTTGAGTTAGATGAGGCACTAAAATCCAATTTTGAAATAATTTTTGGACCCACTACCCCATCTAAAAATTTAAATAATTAAGCTACAGGCCCATATTGGTTTTCATGGTCATCATTGCTTATAAGGTATTGATTAAACCCTAAGGCAACAACAGCGCTTAAAGCTGTATTAGCCAAAAGAATCATCATTTCTTTACCCGCTACCATTTCTTCGGCCATTTTTTCTGTGTCGGCTTGAGAGGCGCCCGTCGACGAAGCTTCAATTATAGCCATGAAACCATCACCAAGCATAGTCATCATAAGAATTATGGTAGCCATTAAATAAACTACAATAGGCAAAAAACACATCCACCCAGACTTTCCGCCATCATGATAACGTTTAATCCAAATAACTATCCAAGGGTATATAAGTGCAAAAGAAACTATCCCGGCTAGAGCAGAAAGACTTTTAATGCCTAATAACTCAGGAATACTAAATAATACACCAACGACAATTAGTATTAAAGCTGACTTTTTGAAATCACTAGGACTCATTCGGCCGGCTGGTGATAAATAAGTACTTAACATGATTAACTCCCTTTAAAAATTTATAGTGACAAATTTTAAAAAGAAGACAAGTAGTTTTTAAAATAATCTCAATTAGTAAATTATTCTATCTGTCCGTAAGAATTAGTATTTGGATCTCCTTTAGATATACCGCACCAGAGCGTAAATATGAATATAATAGAAGCCATAATGTTATAAACCGTCGCATTTCCTTCTGATAAATTTTTCTGATATGCGATTTTTATTCTTTCTATCTCCTCCGGGTCTATATCTTCTTTTCGGTCGTATTGAGAAAATTCACTGAAATACTCGGTGCCCCCAAAAGCCAGCATCACAATAATAGCAACAAATATCAATAAGACTATCATACCTGTTAAAGGCCAAAAACTTCTTCCCATATCGTGTAAACGCTTTCCGTAAACACAATAAGTCATATGAAGAACCAAAAATGGAAAAGGAAGGGAGATAAGGAAGGCCGTATTGGTGTTGCCTAATTTCTGCAAGGCAAAGTTAAAGACTGCAGAAAGCAGGGTTAATATAAAAAGTCCTACCCAAAAATCTTTTCGTCCCATTCGGCCTGAGGGTGATAATAATATTTTTCTTGGCGTAAACATAATGTGCCATAGACCGATAGCAACTTTGGAACAATGGCAACAAAGGCCGCACCTTGATATTTTTTATATTTATGTTTTAAATGAATTTAAGTATTCCGCACAATTCATTTATTTCGACACGCAAATCATTGATACGCTCAGCATCTTCCTCATCCTCACCCCAATATTTATGTTGCCAGATTTGATCTAAACGCGAAAGATTAAAAGCCTCATCACCGTTTAGCCTTGCCTCCATAACAGCCATAGCTAAAACTACCGACCCATAAACAGAAACTAAATGAAGAAATAAAGTTAGTTTTAAATTACAGAGTTCTGATGCGTATTTTTCTATTGCTATTAAAGATGATTCTTCTTGTTTTATAGCCATAATACTTGTCGTCTTTTTTAAAAAAACACTTCTTGACGCCGCCCACTCAAGAATGGGGCTCCATTTTTTTTCTTGTTCTTCTCTATGAAGCCTTACCTTATCTTCGCGATAACAAAGGGTATCAGTCTCCCCATATTTTCTGGCCTCTGCTATTAATTTTGATCTATTGTGAGGAGTCTGCTCTACAGCCACATTTAAAAGCCTTGTTAATGGCATTAATGAGGGACGGATATGTTCATCTTGGTTGTCCCATTCATTTGCAACAAGAAAAGCCAAATCTTGATTGGGTAGATAAAGGTTTTTTTTTCCAGGTGTTTTTAATATGAAGGTATCAAGCTTAACAACCCATCCATCTTCTGATTTTTCGGTAGAAACATTTTTATAAAAGCGTTTCGAATGTTTTTTAGGCATCAGAGAGATCGTCCCAATCTACGACGGGGTTTATTTTTTCAAAATCCAGAGTCTCAAATGCATCGTTCATATGCGAAGGGAGCGGGGCTTCTATATATAAGCTTTCTTTACCTATAATTGGTAAGGTTATAGAACGCGCATGTAAATGTAATGAACTTTCTATTCCTCCTGGCAATGGTCTGTCAGTCATATATTTAGGATCACCCGCGATAGGCACACCCAGCAACTGCATATGTAACCTTAATTGGTGTGTTCTACCTGTCAGGGGCTTCATCACGACCCATGCTAAACGTTGGCCAGCTTTTGCAGCTGTGTGGTATAATGTTTTAGAATACTTTGCACCTTTAGCACCGTGATGCACAGCTTCCATAATTTCTTTGCCCTCATGCTTATTTCCAAACCTGTTGTCTAAACGCCCTTTAGCAACATAGCCTTTAATTTCACCACTCGAAGGTTTTGGAACCCCATTAGTTATTCCCCAATAAATTTTATCTGCTTTTCTGCTTTGGAAAGCATTACCGAGGGATTTAGCGGCAGATAGGTTTTTAGCAATTATTAGGACACCAGATGTATCTCGGTCAAGACGATGAACTAATCTACATCCCTCACCCAAAGCAGGCAGCATTCCGTCAATATGGCTAGATGTTCCAGTACCTCCCTGTACAGCTATTCCATGAGGTTTATTTAAGGCAATTAAGTCGCTATCTTCATATATTACAATTGATCTTAAAAAATCAGCCTCTTTAGGGCTCACAGGGTTTTTAAATTTCAATTTGGACGGGTCCGGTAATGGAGGAATTCGGATAACTTGGCCACCTTCTACCCTTAAATTCCCCTTGGAGCGTTTACCATCCACGCGTAACTGGCCTGTTCGAAGTAATTTTTCAACTTTTCCATGAGGAACATGCGGAAAACGTTTTTTAAACCAGCGGTCAAGTCGTGATCCTGAGTCAATTGTGTCAACAGTAATATTTTGCACAGCACTCATGTGCCTAATACTTTACGCGCTAATATTAAGCCCAGAATTAAAGCGCCAATAGACAGAAAAACTGAAGAACTTATATAAGTGATGAATAGTCCATAATCTTTTTTTTCATACATAGAAAAGGCTTCTAGAGAAAATGTGCTAAAAGTTGTAAATCCCCCCAGAAGCCCAACCCCAAGAAAAAGCATAAGGTTACTTGCATCATTCACCTTTGATGAAAGCCAGCCCACAATAAAACCCATCAAAAAGCTTCCTAGAATATTTACTGTAATTGTTCCCAAAGGATAATCAGATATATAAATCTTTGATATTAACAAACTCAAAGAGTAGCGCGCACTGGCGCCAAGTGCACCTCCTATTGCTACATATAAAATACCATTCATTTTATTGCTCTACGCTCTGAGAAACATATGGGCAATGAAAGTTTTTGAAAAAACTATGTAATTTAAGTCTTATTACTGGCACCAGGCATACCATCGGCAGATAATAAAACAGCAAGCCAACGTGTTGTTGAAAACTGTGCGAATACGATCATAACTATAACAGTCAATGGAGCAGAAAGAAACGCACCTACTCCGCCCCATAATGCATACCAAAGTGTTAAAGATAAAACTACAACAAGGGCGGATAGGTTTAAACTATCTCCCATCATTTTTGGCTGTAGTGTATTCCCAATAATAAATTGAACTGCAAATAAACCAATAGTTAGAATTAAAATTGGTGTTATAGAATCAAACTGCATAATGCCAAAAGCAACAGGTAAAACAATTGCCGCTAAACCACCCACGATTGGTATATAATTAAGAATAAAAATAACGAGCGACCAAAATAATGCGTTTTCCAGCCCTAAAGCCGACATTATGGCAAAAGACAGTATTGTTTGAATTAAACTTATAATGGTCTGAACACTCACATACCTCTTAACTGAATTACGGATACTTTCAAATATCTTCATTGCTTTTACTTTCGAAGATTTTTTACTAAACAAATGCTCAATTTTTTGAGGGAAAGAGGCTTGGGCTGCAAATAGGAAAGCCACATAAATTGAAATAGTAACAAAATCAGATAAAACACTCTGTACTGAACTTGCAAAACCAATTAAACTGGAATTAATTTTAGCCTCTAAATTCAAACCAGATATGAAATTAGCAATATTCTCCTCTTGATAACCCACTAGACTTGAAGCCCACTTAAATAGGCCATCTAGACGTGCCTCATAAATTGGGGCCTGTTCAATTAGGTCACCTGCAGTGTCGATAACAACAACAGTTATTCCTGCTAGTGAAATTACAACAGTCATAATTGCGATAATAAGCGCTACCCAATAAGGTATCCTTCTTGATAAGCTATCTATCCAACTCGCAAAAGCATCAATTATAAGCCATATAAATACGGCCAATGCTATCGGGGATATCAAATCACGAGTAAAATACAAAGATGTAATCACAGCAATAAATGTTAAAGTTAAAATTGATGACCGTATTGTAGTATCCATAACTCATCAATCCTCTGTTTTACGAATGACGTCAAGATTGCATTAAAAGAAAAACTCTAATAGGTGATTAAGAGTAAAAAAATAATGCTGAAATTATAAGCCACAACACAGGATACGAATTATGGTCACCCGGTTTGCTCCATCACCAACTGGGAGATTGCATTTAGGGCACGCATTTGCGGCTAAAGTAGCTTTCAATTTTATAAAAAATCAGAGGTTTAATTGCTTACTCCGTATTGAGGATATTGACCATACTCGATGCTCAAACGAATATACACTTGAAATTTATCGAGATCTGGATTGGCTTGGTTTTGATTGGCCCGTGCCCGTAAAGATACAAAGTAAACACTATTATGATTACGCCAAGGCCATCAAAAATCTTTGTGATTTAGGACTTGCTTACGAGTGCTCATTAACAAGAGGAAATATTAGAGACGGCTTATTGCCAAAAAATAAAGGAATAAGCATCGAAGGGTATCTAGATAACTTTAAAAGGAGTAATAATAGGCCAAACATAACACACTCTATTAGGTTGGATCTAAGAAAATCTATGCAATTTTTAAAAGATCAAAAACTCACATTTATAGAAACAAGCTCTGGTACGGAAAAAGAAATAAATTCAAAAATGGCGTTAATGGATTCTATAATAAACAAGAAACCTGATCCCATTATCGCAAGAAAAGATATAGGGGTGTCTTATCATATTGCTGTAACACATGATGATCATTACCAAAATATAAGCCATGTAGTGCGCGGTTATGATTTGTATGAATCAACACATTTACATGTTTTAATTCAAAAACTAAGTAACTGGCAGACACCCAAATACCATCACCATCCAGTTCTAAACAATAAATATGGCGATAAACTTTCAAAACGAGGTTTAGACACCAGTATTAGATCTTTACGGAATAATGGTTTAACAGCGAAACAAGTGTTAGATATGGCAACTTTATGACAGAAACTCATGAAAATAATTTCTTATTCAACACTTGGTATTTCATTGGAACTTCCTCAGAAATACATTTAGGGAAAATGAAAAGAAAAGTTATTGCAGGACAACCTTTAGTTGTTGGAAGGCGAAAAAATGGCTCTATTTTCGCCTTAAGAGATACTTGCCCGCATCGTGCGGCTCCATTTTCAAAAGGCTGTATTATAAAAAATACAGTTGAATGCCCCTACCATGGATGGAGGTTTGATGTAGACTCTGGTATCTGCAAAACTATACCTTCTTTAACTTCGGATCAAAATTTAAAAATAGAAAGAATTTCAGTTCCGACTTACATAACGAAAGAGCAAGACAATTTAATATGGGTTTACTTAGCAAACAATAGATCCACAAATAAGCCGCGCATACAACCTTATAGACTTCCATTTTCAACAAAAAAAGCAATTATCGATTACAGCTGCATACTAGAATGCAATATTGATCATGCTGTAATTGGCTTGATAGACCCAGCACATGGCCCATATGTTCATCAGCAATGGTGGTGGCGATCACCAAAGAAGATAAAAGATAAAATAAAATATTTTGAGCCTTACTTGCTAGGCTTTACTATGAAACCGCACTCTCCGTCTTCAAACAGTTTTGCCTACAAGCTACTCGGAGGAAATCCAGTCACTGAAATTATCTTTCAAATTCCTGGTTTCAGAACTGAAGAAATAAAAATTGGTAAAAAAACTCTTCTATCGATCACTATAGTAACCCCAATTAATGCGAATAAGACTGAAATACGCCAAATATTTTTTACTAACCTGAGAATTATAAAAATATTATCACCAATACTGCAGATGTTTACCAAAAAATTTATTCAACAAGATGCAAACATTATTAAACTTCAACAGATGGGTCTGGCTTACAACCCTAAAATGATGCTTATTGATGATGCTAACACCCAAGCAAAATGGTATTATGCAATAAAAAAGGAATGGAATGACTGCAATGAACTAGGTCGCAAATTTAAAAATCCCGTAAAAGCAACAACACTAAAATGGCGAACTTAGAATTTAGTTTAATACTCGCCCAGCTATTGCATCAAGTTTAGCAACCAAAAGGCTGTCACGACTTTCTTTAGGGGTTATAATGGCAAAATCTAGATTTCTTTCAATACCTTGAAATCCATCATCTCTAACACCATAATCCTTAATTATTTTTGAAAATTCGCTTACAGTCTTTGAAGCCGTAAGCGCATTTTCATTTAAAATTTTAATAACAGCTGCTACATCAACATTGTCTTCACCTTCGCGCCAACAATCATAATCTGTGACCATTCCAACAGAAGCATACGGCAGTTCCGCCTCTCTAGCGAGCTTTGCTTCTGGCATATTTGTCATTCCAATAACATCACAACCCCAACTTCTGTAAAGGTTACTTTCAGCTTTAGTAGAAAACTGAGGCCCCTCCATTACTAAGTAGGTTCCTCTGTTATGAACTTTCACTCCGGTAGAATGAGCTGCTTTAAAAACAAGTTCTGCAAGCCGGTTACAGACTGGGTTAGCGAGAGATACATGCGCAACTAGCCCTTTTCCAAAAAAAGTTTTTTCGCGTTTAAAAGTTCTATCAATAAATTGATCTATTACAACAAAATCTCCAGGCCGGTAATCTTCGCGCAAAGAACCAACAGCTGACAATGACAGAAGGTCTGTGCACCCTGCTCTTTTTAAAACATCTATGTTTGCTCTATAGTTAATATCACTGGGAGTCAGGTTATGGCCTCGACCGTGCCTAGGTAAAAACCGAAGTTTAATTCCATTTATTTCAGCGAATAATATAGAGTCAGAGGGTGACCCCCAAGGGCTATCAATGGAAATCCATTCTTTATTTTCAAGCCCTTCTATATTGTATAAACCAGAGCCTCCAATTATGCCTAAAATCCATTCACTCATAATAATCTACTAAATCTCAAAATAAAAAAACCGCCTGAAATGAAACGGCGGTTGGTTTATAAAAACAAAAAAAATATTTAATGCTCAACGTCTTTCCAGACTCGCTTATAAGAAAACCAAAGTAATATTGCAAGAATAGTCAAATAGAGCATTGTCATTAATCCTGCACTTTTCCTCTGTTCCATTTTTGGGTCAGACGACCATGCTAAAAATTCAGTAACATCTGCAGCCATTTGCTCCACTGTGGCAGGTGTACCATCAGCATATTCTACTAAATCCTCAGATAAAGGAGCAACCATAGCAATAGCGCCGCCATCCATGACTGGATTATAACTTAAACCTGGACCCATAACCATGTCATTTGGCATTTCAGCATCGTAAGCTAACAAAAGATTATAGATGTAGTCCGCGCCGCCATTTCTTGCTGAAACTATAACTGATAAATCAGGAGGAAGCCCACCTCCGTTACTAGCTCTAGCAGCAGCTGCATTGGGGTATATAGCAGGAAATTTATCCGCAGGAACACCTGGACGCTCTAAAATATCACCAGTTTCTCCATCTATACTTTCAATACTCCAGTCAGCAGCAAAATTCTTTACAAGTGGATTGTCGTTAGGATTTGGATAACGTTCATCGTAAAAAGGAGCTCCTTGATCGCCGAGATGTCTAAACGATAAATGTTTTAGTTGATGACATGATGAACACACTTCTCGATATACTTGGTATCCGCGCTGGGCAGATGCCTTGTCGTAAGTTCCAAAAGCACCATTGAAATGCCAGTGCTTATGCTCCATTTTATAGTCGCCTGTGCTACTGTCCCCTGCGGCATAGCCTACCCCCGAAAAAGTTGTAATTACAAGAGCTACTGTGACGAAAATTAGCTTAGCATTAAAAGTCATCTCAATCCCCTATTCGGCTGGCACAATTACTGTATGATTAATGTCGCCAAGTACTGCTTTTGTAATAGACTCTGGACGGTCCTTTGGGGTTTCTACAAGTCCTAGTATGGGTAATATTAAAACAAAATATGCAAAATAATAAATAGTTGCAATGCGTGAAAGCCATGTAAAGTTAAGTCCTCGAGCTTGTCCCGATGCATCTGTACCAAAAGGAATGGCGATATTATCAGGTGTTTCAGCTCCACACCAACCTAGTATGAAACAGAAAAACAAGAAAATCCAAAAGAACCATTTTGCCACTGGGCGGAACCTCATTGATCGAACTTTTGAAGTGTCCAGCCAGGGCAGTACAAACAAAACAACTATAGCTCCCAACATTAGTACTATCCCGAGAAGCTTATCCGGTACAGCACGTAATATTGCATAAAAAGGTAAAAAATACCATTCTGGCACAATGTGTGGAGGTGTCTTAAGTGCATCAGCCTCGATATAGTTATCGGCGTGCCCTAATGCATCAGGTTGATAAAATATAAAAAAAGCAAAAATCAGAAGAAAAACTACAACTGCAAAGCCATCCTTGATGGTGTAATAAGGATGAAAACTAAGTGTGTCCTGTTTTGTTTTTGTTGTAATTCCTATCGGATTATTCTGGCCCACATGATGTAAGGCCCAAACATGCAAGCCTACAAGCCCTGCAATTACAAAAGGTAATAAATAATGAAGGGCAAAGAAGCGATTTAAAGTTGCATTATCAACTGCATAGCCTCCTAGTAGCCATTGTTGTAAACTCTCACCTACAACAGGCACTGCGCCAAAAAACCCAGTAATAACTGTTGCGCCCCAAAAAGACATTTGTCCCCACGGGAGAGTGTATCCAAGAAACCCAGTAGCCATCATTACTAGATAAATCAAACAGCCTATTATCCACAGAACCTCTCTCGGCGCCTTGTAAGATCCGTAGTAGAGACCTCTGAACATATGCACATAGACTGCCAGAAAAAACATAGAGGCTCCCACCGCATGCATAGGCTGTAAAAGCCAACCAAATGGTACATCGCGTCGAATGCGCTGGACGGAGTCAAAAGCAAGGTCAACATGAGGAACATAATGCATAGCAAGGATTATCCCTGTTATAATTTGGGATGCTAAACATAATGTCAGAATTCCTCCAAATGTGTACCAATAATTTAGGTTTCTAGGAGATGGAAAAGTCATGAAATCTGCACCCATACGCACTATAGGAAGACGGGTGTCGAGCCATTTGGTGGCAGCATATTTGGGTTCGTATGTAGAAGGATGTCCGCTCATAATTAACCTACCTTAATAACCGTATCTGAAACATATTTATATTCTGGAATTGCCATATTCTTAGGGGCTGGACCTTTGCGTATCCTGCCAGATGTATCGTAATGAGAGCCGTGACAAGGACAATACCAACCATTAAAATCTCCAGATTCTCCAACTGGAATACATCCAAAGTGTGTACAAACTCCAATCATTACAAGATAACGTGGGTCGACAGTTCCGTCTGGCTTAGCAATCAATCGTGCGCTATCTTCTTCGGGGTCTGGACAATCACTTATGAGCGTATCTTCAGCGATCTTTATCTCTGCTGGGGTTCTGTGCCTCACAAATACAGGCTTACCTCTCCATAACATCTTAAGCTGTTGCCCTTCCGCAACTTTGGATACATCTATCTCTATCGAACCTGCAGCCAATGTATCAGCGGCCTTACCCATCTGCGCTACCAGGGGCCAGCCCAACGAAACAGCACCAGCGGCGGCGGCGGCTCCTGTAGCTATAAATATAAAATCACGTTTACCTTCATCATCGACTGCAGTAGCTACATCTAATTTTCGATCATCGGACATAATCTGTCCACTCCTTTTCGGTGCGTTAGCATTTCATATTTTTCTATAGCGTTATTATGTACTGCGTTCTATATATATATGAGCAGAACATCCATAGTTTATTCGCGCTAAAACGACGCAATGCGACACATTTTATTGGGATACATATTTATGAAAATTATTCTCTACCAACCCGACATGGCTGGGAATTTTGGGGCAATTATGCGCTCCTGCGCATGTTTTAATGTTAGTTTAGAGGTAATTGAACCTTGCGGTTTTCCTCTTACCTCTAAAGCAATTCGCCTTGCAGCTATGGATTATGGGTCACCACAAGAAATCGTGAGACATAAAAGTTGGAAAAGCTTTATGGAGGTTCCCGACTCAGGAAGATTGGTGTTACTTACCACAAAAGGGGCAACCCCTTTAAACGACTTTCAGTTCCGTAGTGATGACCGTTTAATTTTTGGGCAAGAAAGCGCCGGAGTTCCTGAAACAGTTCATTCAGTCTCAGATGAAAAGATTATTATACCTATTGCAACAGGTATGAGAAGTTTTAACTTAGCGACATCAGTTGTGATCGCAGCTTATGAGGGGTTGAGACAATTAAACAATCTGCCTAGTTAATAATATATCATTTAAGAAAATTTCTCATAGACCAAAGATTTTTTCAGCTATAAACATCACAATATAAATCTCCATACCCTAATAGGCTCATGAATTGCAAAATATAAAAAAAACTAAATCAACTGTTTGGTTCAAAGAACTCAGAGATACTATTTGTACTGAATTTGAAAGGCTTGAGAATGAAGCACCTGCAGATCTTTATGGAGATACACCTGGAAAATTTATCTATGAGGATTGGTTGCGAAATGAAAAAAATGGGGGCGGTGGTACCGGAGGAATGCTCAGGGGGCGGCTTTTTGAAAAATGCGGAGTTCATATTTCAACTGTAAATGGTGAGTTTGAGGGAGAAATGAGAGAAAAAACTCCTGGAGCAAAGGAGGACCCAAGGTTTTGGGCGGCAGGAATTTCGCTCATTGCTCACATGCGAAACCCACATGTACCTAGTGTTCATTTTAATACAAGGTATATAGTTACAACCAAAGGCTGGTTTGGCGGAGGTGGTGATTTAACACCAACTCAAGCTAAAGATCGTGTTCAGACCTCTCAAGATGCCCTTGATTTTCACGCGGGCATGCGTGCAGTTTGCGAGAAACATTCAGTAGCTGATTACAACAAATTTAAAGATTGGTGTGATGACTACTTTTTTTTACACCACCGCTCAGAACCACGAGGAGTAGGTGGTATATTTTACGATAGATTAGATAGTGGTGACTGGGAAGCAGACTTTGCTTTTACAAAAGACTTAGGTATCCATTTTAAGGACACGTATTCAAATATTGTAAGAAAAAGAATGTTTGATGAATGGACAAATGAAGATAGGGAAGAGCAGCTGATACAAAGAGGTAGATACGTGGAATTTAATCTTCTCTGGGATAGAGGGACCACATTTGGTTTAAAGACAGGCGGAAATATTAAAACTATCTTAAGCTCTATGCCACCAGTTGTTAAGTGGCCTTAAAATAAGATTTAGTTACTAAAAGGAAAAATTAAATTGATCAAAAAATTCATTTTTGCGATATTATTTGTTTTTATATTTTCCAACGCATTATTAGCCCAAATAATCGTTCACGGCGGTGGCATAGCAAATCAGTGCTACGAGAACACAAAATTTGAAACCACTAGCAAGTTAGCATCAATCAATATATGTCACAAAGCACTCAAAGAACCATTGTCAAAAAAAGACAAAGCTGCAACTCATGTTAATCTTGGTATTTTATTGATGAGAAGAGGTGAATACCTCAAAGCACAAGAGCAATATACGAAAGCAACGATAGTGCAGCCTGAATTATCAGAAATATATATTAATTTAGCAGCAAGTAGAATTTATACCAAAAATTATCAGCAAGCAATCGAAGCGGCAACTAAGTCCATAGAAATGGGAACAGAAAAACTACCTGAGGCACTATACAATAGGGCAATAGCTCTTGATGGTTTAGGCTTATCAGATAAAGCTTTAGCAGATTTAATTTTAGCTCTGGAAATACGACCAGATTGGCCACCAGCCACAAATATGATTTCTATGTATGATAAAAACAGTAAAATTACTAAAAATAAATAAAATGCTTATTGAAGCTTGAGTTTACAATTCACTTCTCTAAAATAATATTAGCAAAGAAGGCATTATCCTCATGAAGAAAATACAATCAGAATATAGTTATGATGACTTAATAATAAGCGGTGAGGAAAGTCTCTTTGGGCCCGGAAATGCGAAATTACCTGCTCCGCCAATGCTCATGCTGGATAAAATTAATCATATAGGAGTTGATGACGGTCCGTTTTCCAAAGGAAGTCTGATAGCAGAACTTCAAATAAGCCCAGATCTTTGGTTTTTTAATTGTCACTTTAAAGGCGACCCCGTTATGCCAGGATGCCTAGGGTTAGATGCAATGTGGCAACTAGTGGGGTTTTGGTTGGGCTGGTCAGGTTCGCCCGGGCGCGGAAGAGCGCTTGGTGTTGGTAAGGTAAAGTTTACAGGACAAGTAACTCCAGATGTAAAGAAGGTCAGGTACGAGATAGACCTCAAAAGAGTAATTCGCAGAAAGCTTGTGTTAGGTATAGCAGATGGAAGAATGTATTCTGATGATAATTTGATTTACAAAGCAGATGATTTACGTGTTGGTTTATTTGTTCCTGAGAAATCAGAAAAAGAGGTATTGTAATGCGTAGAGTGGTAGTAACTGGCATTGGAATAGTCTCATGCATTGGTAATGACAAAGACGAAGTTGCGAAAAGTCTAAAAAACGGAACCTCAGGAATCACAAGAGATGACAGAATGACTGAACTAGGCTTTCGGAGTCAAATATCAGGTCGTCCAACACTTGTTGCAAAGGATCATATACCAAAAAGATCATACCGCTTTATGGGGGATGCCGCTGGATGGAGTGCAGTTTCAATGCAACAAGCTATCGATGACTCTGGATTAAATGAAGATCAAGTGTCTAATGACCGCACAGGTATAATAGCAGGATCGGGCGGGCCAAGTGCAATAGAAATTGTAAGGGCCGCAGATATAACACGTAAAAATACTTCGCCTAAGCGCATTGGACCGTTTGCAGTTCCTAAAGCAATGTCATCAACTGTGTCTGCAACGTTAGCCACGCACTTTAAAATTAAAGGTGTGAATTATTCCATTACATCGGCATGCACTACATCTTTGCACTGCATCGGTGCGGCATGCGAACAAATACAATGGGGGAAACAAGATATCATGTTTGCCGGAGGAGGTGAAGAAGTTGAATGGGCAATGTCCTCACTATTTGATGCGATGGGTGCTATGAGTAGTAAATATAATAGCACTCCAGAAACTGCCTCAAGAGCATTTGATGTTAGCCGTGACGGCTTTGTTATAGCTGGTGGCGCAGGAATGGTTGTTTTAGAAGATTATGAGCATGCCATTGCGAGAGGTGCTAAAATATATGCAGAAATAACAGGTTATGCTGCAACATCTGATGGATATGATATGGTTGCACCGTCAGGAGAAGGTGCAGAAAGAGCAATGAGAATGGCATTAGATGACGCTAAAACAAAAGGAGTTACAAAAATCGATTATATTAACCCTCATGCAACTTCGACGCCAGTGGGCGATGTCGCTGAAACAGGGGCAATTAGTAGAGTTTTTAAAGACGATTGTCCCTACATATCAGCTACTAAGTGCTTAACTGGGCACAGCCTGGGAGCAGCAGGGGTTCAGGAAGCTATTTATAGTTTGATCATGATGGATAAAGGGTTTGTTGCACCATCTATCAATATAACTGAGCTGGACCCCGAGCTTCCGAAGGTCAACATTGTAACTAAAATGATCGAAACTGATTTGACTTCAGTAATGTCGAACAGTTTTGGGTTTGGTGGCACGAATGGAAGTGTAATATTTACTAAAGTTGAATAATAATTTATATATGACACTGCTACTTTTGGTTACTTAGCAGCTACAACTACAAAGGATAGTATAATGGCAGATCAACATTTTCCAACTGGTACTTTAATGGCAGGAAAGCGCGGCCTAGTAATGGGAGTTGCTAACAAAAATTCAATTGCATGGGCTATTGCGCGTCAGCTATCTTCTCAAGGGGCGGAGCTTGCCTTTACTTATCAGGGAGAAGCACTTTTACGACGTGTGAAACCACTTGCTGAGTCCATAGGCTCCTCAATACTTTGTGAATGCGATGTTACAAACGATAAAACAATGGATTCAACTTTTTCAAAACTTGAAACAGAATGGGGTAAAATTGATTTTTTAGTTCATGCCATTGCATTCGCCGGTAAAGATCAATTAGCTGGAAGTTTTATAGAAAATACAACGCGGGAAGGCTTCAAATCAGCGTTAGACATATCAGCTTACAGCTTTGTGGATGCAGGAAGACGTGCTGCTGAAATTATGAATGATGGTGGGTCTATGATAACCCTTACATACCTTGGTTCTGAAAGAGTAATCCCTAACTACAATGTAATGGGAGTAGCAAAAGCAGCTTTAGAGGCGAGTACGCGCTACATGGCGGCTGATCTAGGGCCAAGACAAATTAGGGTAAATGCCATATCCGCCGGGCCAATAAAAACACTCGCAGCTGCGGGTATTGGATCAGGGAGACACATGTTCAGGTTTAACAAGGCTGCTAGTTCACTTCAGGACAACACAGATCCGATGGGGGTTGCGGGCGCAGCTTTGTATCTTCTTTCTGACCTTGGACTTTCTTGTACTGGTGAAACTCATCATGTTGATGGTGGGTTTCATTCAGTAGGGATGCCTCAAGAGCTTGCGCTCAAAGAAAGCCTAGGTTTAACTTAAAACTTGAACATAGCCTAAAAATATTAAACTAAACTCTCTAAGTCTTCGCGTGAAAGGTTAGCAGCTGCAAAGTAAACTAGCTCTAATGTTACGGTAGGACGGCCTTGAGATACCACCTGAGATATAGAATTTAAATAATCTGCATTTTCTGAACTTATGCGAATAGTTGTTCTTTTATCTGTTGAAAATCGAATTTCAGAGAACCACCCTGTTATTTCTGAATTATGATATACTTCTTTAATATGATTAAGTATTAAATTGATTACCTTTGAACGTGCCTTTGTTTTTAAACGTTTCCCCATCTGCTTGATTAACTTTTCAGCCCCTGGTTCAATTATCATTTCAATAGCTTTTGTGCACATAGTAAAGATTTTGCATAAATATATTAACAAAAACTTAATGAAGGCTCAGTTATGAAAGGCAAACCCGCCATATCTAAATTAAATTATATAAATTTATAAGTGTATAGTTTTATTTGGTCCATGAATGTTATGTCTTTTAAAAAAATCAGAATTGACCTTATAAGCTTCATGTTCACAAACACCTACAATAGTATCTATTCCAGCTTCCTGAAGAAGTGCCGCTCCACGCCAATTTACTCTGGTGTCTGGATCAATAATTGCAATTACACAGCTTTTTATACCTGCTAGGATTAAAGCATTAACACACGGTGCAGTCTGGCCAAAATGAGAACATGGCTCAAGAGTTACATAAACCGTTGAGCCCCTCGCCTCACCTCCAGCAATCTGAAGTGCGTTTGTTTCGCCATGGGGCCTTCCCCCATCTGATGTTACCCCGCTTGCAATTACTTTATTATTTTTTACTATAATGCAGCCTACTGAAGGGTTTTCACCAGTCTTTCCTAACTGCTTTTTTGATAAATCAAGCGCAATTTTCATCCATTTAACATGATTAACCAGTTTAAATCTCCGGAAGTACTTTAGCGCGCTCAGCATCCAAGTATCGAGCAGAGACTATTGTATTAATGTCAGAACCAAATTCAATTAAAAGAGGATTTCCTGTAGGAAATTCGTAATTAGGAATTTCTATATCGTTAACTTTAAAAAGGTCTTTTAATATCGCCCTTAAGCTATTTCCATGTGCAGAAATAATTAAGTTTTTCTTATCGTTTATGAAAGGTGCAATTGAAGATGAAAAGTAGGGCAATACGCGGTCGCAGGTCATTTTCAAACTCTCTCCAGTTGGAAGTACTTCAGGGTCTACATTACTGTATTTTGAGTCATGGATTGGATGATATTTATTTTGTTTGTCAATTTTTGGAGGTGGTATATCAAAACTTCTTCTCCAAATATGGACTTGCTCATCGCCGTATTTAGATCTTGTTTCTTGTTTATTACACCCAGTAAGAGATCCATAATGCCGCTCATTTAACCTCCAGTCTTTGATTACCGGTAAATGAAGTTGATTTGCGGCTTCTAAGGACAACCAAAGTGTTTTAATGGCCCTGCGTTGAAGGCTTGTAAAAGCTCGGTCAAATATAATGCCTTCTTTAGCTATCAAATCACCTGATTTAATAGCCTCGTTTACTCCTGCATTGGTGAGACCAACGTCAACCCATCCAGTAAAACGATTTTGAAGGTTCCATTCTGATTGTCCATGACGGACCAAGACAATAAATGTCATATTTTAAATTCCTTAGTGAGCATCATTCCAATTTTTTGCAGCATGCGCTTCTACAACCAATGGAACAGATATATTAACAGCAGGCATTGCCGCATTTTGCATTGTTGTTGTAACTATTTTAATTAGTTCATTTGCATTTGCTTCAGGCACCTCAAAAATAAGTTCATCATGCACCTGTAATAACATTTTTGAATCATCTATGGCTTTAATATTATTAGGAATTCTTATCATAGCTCGACGGATTATATCCGCAGCAGAGCCCTGAATTGGGGCATTAATGGCTTGTCGTTCAGCAAAGCCCCTTATAGCAGGATTCCTATCTTTAATTCCTTTAACGTGACATTTACGTCCAAAAAGGGTTTTTACATAACCATATTCCCTAGCCTCATCCTTAGCATTCTCCATATAATCTTTGATACCAGGAAATTTTTTAAAGTAATTTTTGATATATTCACTCGCTTCTGTGCGTGATATGCCTAGATTATTAGCTAAACCAAATGCTGAAATTCCATAAATAATACCAAAGTTTATAGCTTTAGCTCGCCGCCTAGTTGACGCGTCCATCTCTGATAGCTTTACATTAAAAATCTCAGATGCCGTTAACGAATGAATATCTACACCATCAGAAAATGCTTTCTTCATGGTAGGAAGATTAGCAGTATGTGCTAACAAACGTAATTCAATTTGTGAGTAGTCGGCGGCAACCAATAAATGTCCTGGTTCAGCTATAAATGCATCTCTAATCTTACGACCATCCTCTGTTCGAATTGGAATGTTTTGCAGGTTAGGGTCTGATGAGGATAGCCGGCCTGTAGTCGTTGCTGCTAGTGAAAAACTAGTATGAACTCTTCCAGTTCTCGGGTTTATTTTTTGCACCAAAGCATCAGTATAAGTCGATTTTAATTTGGAATAATGACGCCACTCGAGAATGATTTGTGGAAGTTTTTCTCCCTTTTCTGCAAGCGCCTCTAGAACACCCGCACCTGTTTGCCAGGCTCCAGTTTTTGTTTTCTTACCCCCCTGAAGATTCATCTTGTCGAAAAGAATTTCTCCCAATTGTTTAGGAGAACCTAAATTAAACTGCTGCTCAGAAAGCACATAAGCTTCAGTCTCAAAATGTTCCATTTTTTGAGCAAATAATGCTGACAAGCGCGCGAGCTCCGCTCTATCAACTTTGATGCCATTATTTTCCATATCCGCTATTATCGATGGCAAAGGTCGCTCTAAAGTTTCATAAACTGTTTTCACCTTTTCAGCTACTAACTTAGGCTTCAAATACTTCCATAAACGCAACGTAACATCTGCATCTTCTGCAGCATATGGGGTAGCAACTTCAAGAGATAATTCATCGAAGGTTTTCTTGTTTTTCCCTGACCCCACTAACTCTTTAAAAGAAATAGGCTTATGACCAAAATGAAGCTCCGAAAGGCCATCCATACCATGATTATGCAATCCAGCTGCTAAAGCATAAGATATCAACATTGTATCGTCGTAAGGTGCAACATTTAACCCATATCTTTGTAACACACCTAAATCATACTTGAAGTTCTGCCCAACTTTTAGAACTGTCTCTGACTCTAGCAGGGGCTTCAACATTTTAATCGCTAATGACAATTCAATTTGCGTTGGTTTGTCATCCCCGAACATGTCTCCAGTTCCAGTATGTCCTAAGGGAATATAGCAAGCGTCATTGTCATCAATAGATAAGCATATTCCAACCAAATCAGCAGAAGAACTATCTAAACTATTGGTTTCTAGATCCACAGCAATTACCTCAGCATCAAAACAGCGGTGTATCCACTTTTCCAATGCTTCCTCTGACTGGATGCATTCATACTTTGTTAAATCAAAACTTATATTTTTAGGACTTGTAATAGATCCTGGGGTTATAAAATCCGGCTGACTATCATCCTTGCGTATACCGTCTGTTTTACCCTCACCTAAAGCCAAGCGTACTCTGTTACTTAATGTGTTAAATTGCATTTCTTCTAAAAAATCAAATAAAACCGATATATCCGGATCTGTTACAGCCATATCCTCTAATGGAAATTCTAATTCAACATCAGTTTTCAATGTAACCAACTCCAATGAAATTCTGGCATTATCAATATTAGCCATCATTTTTTCTCTTCGCCCTTTTTGAGGGATTTCATCACAACGTTGAAGTAATGTTTCTAAGTCCCCAAACTGCTCGAGAAGTACCACAGCCGTCTTAACCCCTATACCCGGCACCCCCGGAATATTGTCGACAGAATCCCCGGCCAACGCTTGAATTTCAATTACTCGTTCTGGTGGTAAACCAAATTTTTCTATTACTTGTGGAATACTTATTTTTTTATTTTTCATAGTATCAAGCATTGATATTTTATTCGATACTAGCTGCATTAAATCCTTATCAGAACTAATAATAGTGACCCTAGCACCCTTAGCCTCAGCCTGCCTTGAATAAGTTGCTATTATATCATCGGCCTCATAACCTTCCATTTCAATTGCAGGAGCACCAAAAGCACGTGTTGCTTCACGAGTTAGAGGGAATTGTGGAATTAAGTCTTCTGGTGTTTCAGAACGATTAGCTTTATATTCATCATAAATATCATTCCTGAATGTGTAACTTCCCTTATCAAAAATTACGGCAAAGTGTGTTGGACGGTCTTCATTATTTTGATCCCTTAATAATTTAAAGATCATATTAGAAAATCCAGCAACTGCACCTATTGGCATGCCATCTGATTTGCGAGTTAATGGAGGAAGTGCGTGGTACGCCCGAAATATATACCCAGACCCATCAACTAAAACGACGTGAGAATTTTTATCGACTGGGGCCGTAATAGACATTGAGAATCCTTGTTTATTCTCTTTTGGGGCCCCAATTGACTTTATTCAATAGTAAGGGTTGTATTTAACGTAATAAATTCGAAATAAATCCTTTATGCGACTTTTAGTTTAAAGATCCGGTCACAATATTTGCACTTTGCAGTATTATCCTGACCCATATCTATAAAGATTCTAGGATGCCCTAATGCCCCCCCAGTACCATCGCAGCTTATTCTCTTAGATGTTACAATAGTAATCGGATTTTGAGACTTTAAAGGTTTTGGCATATATAAATATCGCTTTTATAATTTTTCTAGTAAAAGAACTAATACTGAAAAATCATCACAAACATAGTATTTATTTTTACAAAACAAGTCATTTGGATACTTTTATTATTTCCCAAGCTTCAAGTCTCGGAAAAGTCATACAAGCTGACCCCTCTTCTTCTTTCATCAAAACTAATAATTCTATTTAATGGTGCGTGTGCTCTTTGTCTGCAGTGGGGGCGCTCGCATAAATGACAATTCACACCAATTTTGGAAGGTTGTGGGTCATCAAGGTTATACTTTTTAGAATAAACTAATCTTGGGGCATAGGCTATATCACAACCAAGGCCGATGGCTAATTTTTGAGGTGGGGTTTTATAAGTACCGTTACTTCTAACTACCATTTTAGCAATTGAGAAGTAAGTTGTATCATCAGGCATTTGTATAATTTGAGTAACCGTTTTGTCTGGAGTTAGAAAACATTCATGAATGTTCCAAATTGGACATGCCCCTCCAAATCTACTGAAATGAAAACGTCCTGCACTAAATCTTTTTGAAACATTACCTGCAACATCTAAGCGGACAAAGAAAAATGGTATACCCCGTGCATCAGGCTTTTGAAGTGTTGTAAGGCGATGGGCGGTTTGCTCAAAACTAGTGCCAAATCTGTGACATAAAAGATCAACATCGTATTTACTAGTTTCAGCTTCTTTAAGGAATCGGCCATACGGCATTAAAATGGCACCCGCAAAATAATTTGCCAATGTCGTACGACAAAGGCCTTCAGCCTCCAATCCATTCAAATCAGCAGTGCCAACTACTTCATCAATTAAATTACGATACTCTAATATACTTATTTGAAAGGCTAGCTGGAATCGGCGACCAGACTGAGGTAACAGTTCTGAAAGATTTATTCGCTTAGAATGGCGGTCAAAATATCTCAGCATTTGCGGCATAATATCCACAGGAACTACTCTTACTGATATACCATGCACTTCCTGAAGCCGATTGGTTAATGTCGTTCCAATTTGAGCTTTATTAGATCCCAATTCTTTAGCTAGTTTTTCAGCCGCTGCATCTAATGCAGGGAAATAATTTTTCTGTTTATGTAAAAATCTACGTACAGAATCAACTGCCTGGGAAGATTGCTCTAATAATTCCACATTTTTATCATTTGTATTTTCGCTATCACGCAATGCTGTATCACGATGCTTTCCATATAATTTAATCAAAGACCGAGCAGCGCTCGGACTCACGTTCACTAAATCTTCCGCTTCATTTTTTGAAAGGGAGTCACCCTTAAAAATTGGATCCCTTAAAGTCTCATAAACTTCAGCAACTAGGTGCGCATCTCCAGCTCCAGTGAAACTAGCAATATCAAAATCATAAATCTCTGCCATGCGGAGTAAAACTTTCGCAGATAGTGACCTCTGATTACGCTCCATTAGATTCAGATAGGAAGTAGATATGCCTAAATCTTCGGCCATACGAGATTGAGTTAACCCTAAGGTTTTTCGGAATCGGGCGATACGAGGACCAATAAGGAGCTTTTCATTTCTAGGCATAATATTTCTTTTTACAGATTTTACAAAAGTTACTAAAATTATTTAACATAGTTTACAAAAATACCTAGACTTTACAAGTAATTATAGAAAAAATAAATTTATGTAAATATAGTAAAATTCAGATCCATTAGAAAGGTTTTTGTTATGGAAGATATTAATTCACGTCCGATACCAAGACATAGAGTTTTAGCAAAAATTACTAACTCAAAAAAATCAGACTTTGAAAAAATACTTACCCCTGATGCACTCTTGTTTTTAGCAGATCTGGAAAGAAGGTTTGGACCACAGCGTCGCATTCTACTTGATAACCGTGAACTCCAACAAGAGCGATATGACGACGGTGAACTACCCACTCAACCTAAGGAGACAGCTCATATTAGAAATTCTCTGTGGGAAGTAGCTCCGAGTCCTAAAAACTTACAGGACAGAAGAGTTGAGATTACAGGCCCTGTTGACCGAAAGATGATGATAAATGCACTAAATTCTGGTGCAAAAATATTTATGGCAGATTTTGAGGATGCTAGCAGTCCTACATTTTCTAATATGTTGAATGGTCAGGTAAATATGTATGACTACGCACGTGGGAATCTAAAATTAGAAACTGATAAAAAATCCTATAAACTAAACTCATCTACAGCCACAATGCTTGTTAGACCGAGGGGGTGGCATCTCGAAGAGACTAATATAACAGTTGATGGTCACCCTATGAGTGCAAGTCTTGTGGATTTCGGTCTTCACATTTTCCACAATGGTTCATTACTATCAAAAAATGAAAGAGGTCCTTTTTATTATTTACCCAAAATAGAATCTTACCAAGAAGCAAGATTATGGAATGACGTATTTAATTTCTCACAAGCAATATTAAATATTCCTAATGGAACGATCAAATCAACTGTATTGATTGAAACACTTCCTGCCGCTTTTCAGATGGAAGAGATACTCTATGTCTTAAGAAACCATATAACTGGACTTAACTGTGGGAGATGGGATTATATTTTCAGTTATATCAAAACCCTTCGTAATCATAAAGAATATTTACTGCCAGACAGAGATCAAGTGGGAATGAATAGAGACTTTTTATCTGCTTATGCATCTCGCCTCATACAAGTCTGTCACAAAAGACGCGCACATGCGATGGGAGGTATGGCAGCTCAAATACCCGTAAAAAATAATGATGCCGCGAATGAAGCTGCTTTTGACAAAGTAAAAAAAGATAAGGAGCGCGAAGCAAAACTTGGTCATGATGGCACTTGGGTTGCCCATCCAGACTTAGTATCCGTAGCAATGAAGGTTTTTGATAAAGAAATGACATCAAAACATCAGATTCTCAAAAAACGCCAATCTCCAAGAATAACGGACGAGGCCATGCTCGCTCCACATAGTGGAAGTGTCACTGAAAAAGGGGTTAGAACTAATATTGAAGTTGGAATAAAATACATAGCTGCCTGGCTTTCAGGTAAAGGCGCAGTTCCCATTCACAATCTAATGGAGGATGCTGCTACAGCAGAAATATCTCGGTCCCAGATATGGCAATGGCTGGCTCATCGGGCAACTGTCAAAATGGAAGGTGGGTACTCTGAAACACTATCCCGAAGATTGTATGATCGCCTATACAATGAGGAAATAATGAAAATTACTGAGGAGTTAGGAGTGGAAAGTTATAATAATGGCCGTTTTCCAGAGGCAGCAGAGCTGTTCACAAAGTCAGCAACTGCTCAAATATTACCTAATTTCTTAACCTTACCAGCATATCAAATATTGGAGCATTAATCATGACCTACTCAAAAACACTGAATGATCTTAGGAAACGATATCCTGATGGAGCCCCAGCTGGTATTGATTTGACGGATTTGGCTCAACTCAAAATACAAAATACATTTGAAACTCACCTTGATATTGCGAAGTCTATGGCAACAGAAATGAGAAAGGACATGGCCGCCTATGACAAAGACACGAGTAAATTCACTCAATCCCTGGGGTGCTGGTCAGGGTTCCATGCTATGCAAATGATGCGTGCCATAAAACGACAAAAAGGTTCACTTGATGGCGCGTACGTATATTTATCTGGATGGATGGTTGCTGGGTTAAGAAATAGATTTGGTCACTTACCAGATCAGTCCATGCATGAGAAAACGTCTGTTGTTGACCTAATACAAGAAATTTATACCTCTCTCCGACAAGCAGATGAAGTTGAACTTAACGATCTCTTCTCTGACTTAAAAGTGGCTGTAAGTGATGAAGAGAAAACTCAAATTATTGCCAAAATTGACGCCCATGAAACATACGTAAGACCTATAATAGCTGACATCGATGCTGGCTTCGGAAATGTACATGCAACATACCTTCTAGCAAAAGAAATGATTAAAGCTGGAGCTTGTTGTCTACAAATTGAAAATCAAGTTTCTGATGCAAAACAATGCGGCCATCAAGACGGAAAAGTAACAGTTCCACGCGAAGATTTTATTGAAAAGTTACGTGCTTGTAGAATGGCTTTTGAGGAACTTGGGGTAGATGACGGTGTAATCGTAGCACGTACTGATAGCTTGGGAGCTGGCTTGACACAAAAAATACCAGTTTCAAACAAAATCGGGGACTCAGCGTATGAATATACAAAATGGTTAGAAACTGAAGATATAACAGATGACAACCCACTTACTGAGGGGGACATTGCACTCTACATTAACAATACATTGCAAAAACCAGTCAGGCTTCCAAATGGCTTATATAAGTTTAAGTCCAATACTGGTGAAGAAAGAGTTATTGAAGATTGTATATCTAGCTTGAATGAGGGAGGAGCCGACCTTCTTTGGATAGAAACTGCCACTCCTAACGTTGCGCAAATAGCATCTATGGTTTCCAAAATAAGAGAAAAAGCACCACACGCAAAACTAACATACAATAATTCGCCTTCATTTAACTGGACTTTAAACTTACGAAAACAAGTAAGAGAAGAGTGGATATTATCAGGTGTAATAAACGCAGATGATTACCCAAGCGATACAAAGCTTATGTCCGCTCAGTATGATGCAGACAAGCTAGGACTTGAAGCTGACTTAAGGCTTCAAAATTTTCAAACTGACATCTCCCGTGAAGCAGGTGTATTTCATAATCTTATCACCCTACCTACCTTCCATGGCACAGCAAAAGTAATGAATGATCTCTCTGAAGGCTATTTTGGTGATCAAAAAATGTTAGCTTATGTGAAAAATATACAAAGAGAGGAAATACGTACAAATGTTTCTGCGGTTAAGCACCAGCATGAAGTTGGATCAAACCTTGGTGATAACTTTAAAGAAATGACTGGAGGAGAAAAAGCATTAAAAGCTGGAGGTCAGCATAATACAATGAACCAATTTGAGAATGCGGCTTAATTATTAAAATACGTCTTTAGCAGCGCGGATTTCTCCTAATTGCGATGCTGAAGCAGCCCGTAAAAATGGATTGCACTTTTTTTCTGAAGCAACAGTTGTAGGCACTGTGGGCAAACCAAGCGCTCTTAACTCTTTAGCTTTTGAAATATAATTCTTTAAATCGTCATTAGCGGGTTCAACTGTCAAAGCAAATTCTGCGTTAGATAAGGTGTATTCATGAGCACAGTACAATTTAGTATCATCAGGAAAATTAGATATTTTTTTTAATGAGCTATACATATCTTCTTTTGAACCTTCAAATAATCGGCCACAACCCAAAGCAAATAATGTATCTCCTACAAAAGCGGACTTAGCGTCTGGAACATAGTATATAACGTGGTCTACAGTATGACCAGGCGTTGAAAATACATGCACCGCATGTGTACCAAGTCTAAAAGTTTCTCCTCCAAAAAGAGGGTGACTAAGACCTGGAATTCTACCCTTCACACTTCCAGGTCCATATATTTTAGTGTCAAACTTCTCTTTTAGGTCTAAGTTCCCCCCAGTATGATCTGCATGATGATGAGTATTCCATATTTGAGTTAAACTCCAAGCCCGCTCAGAGCATGCAGCCACAATTTTATCCACCTCAGGAGTATCAATGGAAACAGTCTCACCGGTATCATTATCATGAATTAGGAAACCATAATTATCATTTAAACAAGGGAATAAAACGATCTCTAATTGATTACTCATAACTTAATTAACCCGTTCAAAAGAAAAAATAATGTTAAAATAGAAGAAATTATTAATTTTAACTGCATGTTGGTCCATATTAATTGCTTATAAATGACCTTGATATGTTACCAGTAACCCATAAAATTGAAAGAATTAATGGAAATTGAAGAGCAACTCTTAACCAAAGTGTAGTTGGAGTAGCAGACATCTCTCCGAAAGGAATATTATTCATTGCCATATGTATATTCGCAGGCAGTACAGCTAATAAAAAAGGGGCTAAGAGAAATCCGGCGAGTTTTCTATATCTAGGTAGTATTAGCAAAATTGCAAAAACTAATTCCATTAAACCCGTAGTCCACACAATAAGTTTAGGAAAAGGAATAAATGGAGGCACAATTGCTGTAAAACTCTCTTCCTGGACAAAATGCATTAAACCGGCATAAAAAAAGAAAACAGCAAAAAACCAAGAACCCAAACTCTTTAAGTTCTTCATAGAATTAATTACCTTCCATTGCGGCTAGCCGGCTGGCTTGATCCTCAGCAATTAAAGGGTTTACAACATCATCGAGCTCATCACCTGCAACAATTTTATCTAACTTATAAAGAGTCAAATTAATTCGATGATCAGTCACTCTACCTTGAGGATAATTATATGTTCTAATGCGCTCGGATCTGTCACCTGAACCAATCTGACCTTTCCGCTCATTCGCTCTCTCAGTATCAATTCTCTGTTTTTCAATATCGTAAAGTTTCATTTTTAATAATCTTTCAGCATTTGCCCTATTCATATGCTGAGACTTTGCATCACAAACAACAACTACCCCAGTTGGCACATGAGTCATTCGTACAGCAGAATCGGTTTTATTTACATGCTGCCCCCCAGCACCAGATGCTCGCATGGTATCAACCCTCACATCAGTCATGGAAAAACCAATATCTACGTCCTCTGGCTCAGGTAATACTGCTACTGTTGCTGCAGAGGTATGTATACGACCCTGTGTTTCTGTTACTGGTACTCTCTGCACTCGGTGAACCCCTGACTCAAATTTTAATTTTCCATAAACTCCCATACCAGAAACTGAAGCTATTATTTCTTTATACCCCCCCATATCAGCTGAAGCATCACTTTCGATATCTACTTTCCAACCTTGTAATTGGGAATAGCGCGAATACATACTAAACAAATCACCAACAAAAATAGCAGCTTCGTCTCCACCAGTTCCAGCACGAATTTCTAAGACAACGGAAGCACTATCATCTTTATCTTTGGGGAGTAAAAGTAAGGAAACTTCTTTTTCAATTTTAGGTAATTTATTTTTAAGTGATAGCATCTCTTCTTTTGCCATCGGGCCCATCTCAGGGTCGTCTAACATAATTTCTAAATCGTCTATATCAACTCGTATAGACTGTAATTTTCTAACGCCTTCTACAACAGGCTTTAACTCCGCATAGTCCTTACCTAGTTGAACAATTTCATTGCTATCTGTAGCAACACCAAGTCTAGACTCAATTTGATCGAAACGGTCAACAACTTGAGCAAGTTTTATATTTGGAATATTCATATACGCGGGATAGGCTTTTAAAATGAAGTCGACAAGCCGAAAAACAAAGTCCTCGGTCGACCAGGGAAATATCGTTCACTACCAAATGCATAATCGGCGCGGTCGGCATATTTTTTATTTAAAATATTATCTACCCTGCCAAATAGGCTTATATTTTCCTCAAGGGCATAGTTAACTCTAGTAATAAATATATCATGACCTTGATATTTATTTGTATTTCCAGGGTTTGTAAAATAACTCCCAACATGACGCCACTCTAATTCTACTTCAGCATTTGCAGTTGGCAAAAAGGTAAAACGCATATGCGATAAAGTATCAGGTGCTGAGTCAACTCTTGAACCTGAAATTATATTATTTGCAGCGGAACCTACATTTTCATTAAAACTATATGTGTGTTTCGCTAAAGTACCATCACCAGAAATTGACATCCAATCAGTCAAATACCCTATGAAACTTAACTCCATACCTTGATGTCTTGTTTTTCCATTAACAACATTAAATCCATTAGAATTTCTGAAGAAAAAGTTATCTTTCCACATAGAAAAAGCAGATAATTCAGTATCAAAACTCCCAATTTTTCCTTTAAATCCTAACTCAAGGCTATCTAATGTCTCGATTTCTGCTTCACCAGCAACCTGGTTTTGCTGCACTGAATATAAATCAGAAACCTGCGGGGCACGAGAGCCTCGCGCTGCACGGACATAAATCATATTTTTATTATCAAAACCATAACTCAAAGAAGCTTTAGGAGTAATTGTTAGGAAGTTATCGATTCTATCTGCAACACGAATAAAACGCCCTGATCGGCCTACTGTAGCATTATTATCATAATTATAAGTAGTAAATTCTGCGCGGGCACCGAGGTCTATTGTTATGTGCTCTGATAATTTACTAGTTTTATGGGCATATAAAGCCCCCACAAGACTGGTAGCACTATAATCATAATGTAGCCCCCTAACAAAGGAAAAACGGCTTTCATTTTCTTGGTACTCATACAAAGAACCTTTTGTATACTCAAAGTCAGCGCCAATATTAAAATTTTTACTATAAAAGGCGCTTTGGAGACCTACAGAAGTGTGTCTATTCTTTTCCAATGCTTGTCCTGGAACAAAATGGCGAAGAAAACGTAAATCTACATATCTTGCATAAGGCGTAAATGCCAATGAGGTGCCATTATTATAATTTCTTTCAATTCTGAATTGAGATCTGTAACTCACACCATCTCTGAAAGCCTCAGGATTAGGGTTAGTGAAACGAATGTCATCTTCTAAGTAAGCATCATCACCCTGAATAAAACCCGCCGTTTCTTGGTTTAAATTATTAAAAGAAGAAAGCCAATTTATGTTCCAGCCATTAAACCTATTAAAATATTTAAGCTGGAGTTTTTGCTGATCAAAACCTGATTCTTCCCTAAAACCGTTGTCGTGGGAAATTGAAACTGAAACGTCAACAGGTAAAGCCGAGGTAGTTGCTATTAAAGACTTATATCCGTCTTCACTAAGTAAAAAGGTAAGTTTATCATTATTGATACTATTATTTTGAAAATTTATTAACCCATGGACTGCATTCGAACCATATTGAACAGGTCCTGGACCCTTCAAAACTTCTATTTGATTCGAGAACTCTGGTGATGCCTCAAATAACCCGTTTACATTTGAAAAACCGGCAGCCCTTAAAGGCACTCCGTCTTCCATGTATAAAAAACTGCCAGCACCAGAGCCGCCTGTTAAAACTGGGGATCTAATTGATGTGAGGTGTTCCTGGCCACTGCCGCGATGAATATTAACACCTGAAATTCCATTTAAAGCCTCAGATAAATGAGTTGGAGATATATTGATATATCTACTAGAGGGCAAAATACTTATTGCAGCTGGTAACTCGTTTACTTTTTTTGATAGGTCATAAATACCTTCAACAAAAATTTCCTCTTCAGAATTAGAGAATACCTCAATATTATTAGTTTTTTCATAACCTTGAGCTACGGAAAAAATGGGTATAAAAAAGAAAAGAAAGATTAATTTTTTCATATGAAACGTATGCATGAAAATTTTAAATTATCAAATAAAATATTGACGTAATACAACCATAACCCCAAAAGTTTACTATGAGATTAGGTACCTGTTATTATCCTGAACATTGGCCAGAAAGCATGTGGGCCAATGATGCCCGCGCCATGACAAAACTTGGTATAACCCAAGTTCGGATAGGTGAGTTTTCTTGGTCAAGAATTGAACCTTCGCGTAATGAATTTCAATGGGAGTGGCTTGATAAAGCGATAGAGACTCTCTCAAACCATAATTTAAAAATAATAATGTGTACGCCAACAGCTACCCCTCCAAAATGGTTGATTGATGAAATACCTGAAATACTGGCATTGAATGAAGACAATCAAACAAGAAATTTTGGGTCTAGACGCCATTATTGTTTTTCATCAAAAAATTATCGTAAAGAGAGTCGCCGCATTACAAATATTCTATTAAATAGGTACGGAAAAAATCCTAATATTATATCATGGCAAACAGACAATGAGTATGGTTGTCACAATACAGTTGTAAGTTTTTCGCCCATGGCAGAAAAAGCATTCCAAAACTGGCTACAACTTAAATACGTTAATATTGAAAACTTAAATAAATCATGGGGTAATGTTTTTTGGTCTCAAGAATACAATACATTCGAACAAATTTTACTACCCAACAATACCGTTACTGAAGCTAACCCAGCACACAGTTTAGATTTTAGGCGTTTTAGTTCGGATCAAGTGATCAGTTTTAACAATGAACAAGTTAACATAATTCGGGCCCACTCTGACGCACTTATAACTCACAATTGTATGGGCCATTTTACGTCTTTTGATCACTATTTGCTTGGAGAGAGTCTCGATATAATGACATGGGATAGCTATCCTTTAGGTTTTTTAGATCAAGGCTGGTCAACCGAAAAAGAAAAACTACAATGGATGCGTTCTGGACATCCAGACTTCGCGGCTTTTCATCATGATTTATATAGAAATTGCTCAAAAGGGCGATGGGGAGTTATGGAACAACAGCCAGGAGCAGTAAATTGGGCCCCGAATAACGCAGCCCCAGAAAATGGAATGGTTAAGTTATGGACGCTCGAAGCAGCTGCACATGGGGCAGAATACTGTTCTTATTTTCGCTGGCGTCAAGTTCCCTTTGGTCAAGAGCAAAACCATGCAGGGCTTTTTGACTCACGAAATGAAATTTCTCAAGGAGCACTCGAGGTTGCAGAGGTTAGCTCCATATTAAGTAAATTAAAGTCACTAGAGACTTTCAGTAATGAAGTTGCATTGATGTTTGATTACCCCGCTAAATGGATGCTTGACATACAACCACAAGGCAAAGAATGGAATTATGAAAAATTATGTTTTGAATTTTATACAACACTTAGACGTCTTGGACTATCCATTGATATTATAAGTCCAGATCATGATATTTCAAAATATAAACTCGTTGTAGCGCCAAGCTTACCTGTAATTCCAAAAAATCTGCTTCAGAGTGCTAAAATTTCAAAAACTAAATTACTCTTTGGCCCTAGATCAGGCTCAAAAACTTCAGAATATCAAATACCTCCTAAATATCCCTTCAATCGAGATTTTAAATTTATTAAATCTGAATCTCTTCGTGATGGCGCTTCTCTTAAAATTAATATGAATGATAAAATATATTATTCAAAAAATTGGAGAGACATAATTGAATGTAAAGGCATTAACAAAATAGAGTTTTCTGATGGACACCCCGCATATATACATAATAACGATTACGGCTATATAGCAACATGGCCTACTTATGAGCTCTTAAAAGACTTACTCATAAATTTAACAGAAAAAATTGGGATAAAGACCACCTGTCTCGATGAAAACACACGAATGCGGCATACAAAGGATTTAACATTTGCATTTAATTACGGTGATGAAATACTAGATATTAGTAAAATAGCCCCTGAGAGTAAATTTATCTATGGGGGATCTAAAATAGACCCTTATGGAGTATCGATCTGGAAAACCCAAAAAAATAAATAATTTATCACAACCTTGATTAAAACCAAAAGTATATACAAGATTAAAAAATGAGAATTAAAAAATTTAATATTCTTGGCCCTATACTATTCGAGCCAACAAAACATGTTGATAAGCGTGGATTTTTTGCTGAAACATTCAAACAGAATACTTTTGAAGAGGTAACGGGCTCTAAGCTTTTATTTGTTCAGGATAATATTTCCATATCAATAAATAAAGGAACGTTGAGAGGCTTGCACTTCCAAATGCCAGAGCATGCCCAAGGAAAACTTGTGAGCTGTCTGAAGGGTTCCATATTGGACGTTATAGTCGATATTAGAAAAAGTTCTGATACTTATGGAAAATATATCTCCGTAGAGTTAAATGAAAGCTGTTACGGTCAATTATGGGTACCGCCTGGTTTTCTTCATGGCTACGTAACTACACAAGACAATTGTGAGGTAGCTTATAAAGTCACAAATTATTACAGCCCTAAATCAGAATCCACGATAGTCTGGAATGACAAATTATTAAATATTAACTGGGGTACTGATGAACCTTTAGTCTCAGAAAAAGATAAAAATGGTAGAAATTTCAATTCTTTTGAGAGCCCCTTTCTATGACATTACTAGTAACAGGCGGCTGCGGGTTTATTGGCTCCGAAATTATAAGACAAGCGGTTAATCAAGGAAGGAACGTTGTGAATATTGACTCGTTAACGTATGCTGCGAACCAGAATAATTTAAATACAATAAATCAATTAGATAACTATGAATTTAAACACATAGACATATGTGACCGACTTGAACTTGAAAAAGTTTTCCACCAACATCAACCTTCTTCAGTGATACATTGTGCGGCAGAGTCACATGTAGACAGATCAATCAATGGGCCCAGTAAATTTATTAATACTAATGTGATAGGCACTTTTAATTTATTAGAGAGCGCAAAGAAATATGAATGTAAGTTTTTACATATATCGACTGATGAGGTTTACGGTGATTTACAAGAAAAAGACCCAGCATTTACAGAAGAAAGCTTAATCGCACCAAGCTCTCCGTATTCAGCCAGCAAGGCCGCAAGCGACCATCTTGTCCGGGCATGGGGGAAAACATATAATTTACCATTTTTGATAACCAACTGTTCTAACAATTATGGGCCTTACCAGTTTCCAGAAAAATTAATTCCAGTTGTTATTTTAGCCTGCATACAGGAACGTAAAATTCCAATTTATGGAAAAGGTGATAATATTCGCGACTGGCTTTTTGTTAGTGATCACGTCAAAGCTATATTGGAAGTATTAGATAAAGGCGTAGTCGGAGAAACTTATAACATCGGTGGCGGTAACGAGCTTAAAAATATCGAAATTGTTAAGATGATTTGTGAAATAATGGATAAAAATTATCCTAGGTCTAATGCTAGTTATTCGGATTTAATTAGCTTTGTGGCCGATAGGAAAGGGCATGACAGACGTTACGCAGTTAATGCTTCGAAAATAAGAAGTAAACTCGGGTGGAAACCTACTGTGTCAATAAAACAAGGTCTTAAAATAACTGTAGACTGGTATGTTAATAATAAAGAGTGGTGGATGCCAATTCAAATAAGCAATGACAGTTCTAAAAAGAAAATAAATTAATGACTGTTCTAATATTTGGTAGAAATGGACAATTAGCAAAAGCCCTTCAAAGATCTCTTATTGCACAAAAAGTTAATTTCCTATGCTATGGTAGAGAGCAATTAGATTTACTAAATTACAAAGATCATTTGAGTCGTGTTATCAACAAAGTTAAACCAAGCATTGTCATAAATGCTTCTGCATATACCAATGTCATTGGGGCAGAAAAAAACAAAAATTCAGCGTTTTTATTGAATGCAGAAGCTCCAAAATTTATGGCTAGAATTTGCAAAATAAAAGACATTCCATTCATTCATTTTTCTACAGATTATGTGTTCGATGGATTAAAAAAAACTGCCTACATGCCGTATGATAAATGCAATCCTTTGAATAAATATGGTATAAGTAAAAGAGAGGGAGAAAAAGCAATAATGACTGTTGGTGGTAGATGCTTGATACTTAGGACAAGCTGGGTGTACGATGGTACCAGTAAAAACTTCCTTACTAATATTTTAAAACAATCAAAAACCAAAGAGAGACTAAATATTGTTTCAACACAAGCAGGTCGACCCACCTATGCAGGGCATTTAGCTGAAGCCTGCTTATCAACATTCAAAAAATTTCCAAACTCTCCAAAAATATACCACATTACAAATGGCGGAAAGAAAACTAATTGGGCTGATTTTGCCCAGAAAATACTAATAAAGACTGGAGCCAGAAATCATATCAATCAAGTAAATGACCAGTTTTTTGATACTATTAAACGTCCTAAAAATTCAATGCTTAATATAAAGGACTTTGAAAAAGACTTCCAGCATATTATGGAACCTTGGCAAGCTGGTGTCGATTTAGCCTTCCTAGAAATGAATAAATAAGCTATCTTTCGAATATGAAAGAATATCCCGCTATAAAAGTAAATAATCTCCAAAAAACTTATTCTAAAAGTAAAAAGTCACCTCCAAAAATTGCATTAAAAGGGGTAAATCTATCTATTCCTAAAGGATCAATTTTTGGATTACTCGGCCCTAATGGAGCAGGTAAATCGACTTTAATAAATATCCTAGCAGGTTTAGTTAATAAAACAGACGGAACTGCTGAAATTTGTGGTTATAATATTGAAAGTCAGACTCGCCAGGCCCGGGCTTCAATAGGCATAGTGCCTCAAGAAATAGCCATGGATGTTTACTTCACACCATTGCAAGCTCTAGAGCTTCAAGCAGGGTATTATGGCGTCCCTAAAAAAGAAAGACGTAGTGAAGAAATCTTATCGGCTCTCGGGCTACTAGACAAAAAAAATGCTTATGTTCGACAATTATCCGGCGGTATGAAACGTAGGTTATTAATTGCCAAAGCACTTGTGCATAATCCGCCTGTTTTAATATTAGATGAACCAACTGCGGGAGTAGATATAGAGTTGCGAAGACAATTATGGGCTTATGTAAAAGAATTACATAAAAGCGGAACAACCATAATCCTTACAACTCATTATTTAGAGGAAGCAGAGGCCCTTTGCGATACAATAGCGATCATGCATCACGGTGAAATTGTAGCTAACGAAAGTAAATCTAGTTTGATGTCTCGTCTTGATAAGCGAACTTTACTGATAAACCCTTCCAATCCAATAATTAAGATACCATCAAAACTTAAAGAGTTCGATACTTCAATCAATAAAAATGGGTCTATAGCAATAAACTATGAAAGCAGAATAAATTCAATTTCTTCAATTCTCGACAAGGTTAAAGAAGCTGGTATTTTAATTACTGATTTAAAAACAGAACAACCTGATCTAGAAGATGTATTTCTTTCATTAACTTATTCTAGTAAGTCATAAATGTATTAGACGCCTAAATTTAGACCCTTGATCATATAAAATAAAGCTGCAGCAAAAATACCAGATACCGGAACAGTAACCACCCAAGCAATAATAATCTTTATTAACAGTGACCTTTGAACAAGCTGCTCAGTATACGCTCTTTTTAATTTCTTCCGCCTTCCGCGTTTGCCCCCAGCTTTTTTTAATTCCAGCAGAATACGTTGCTTTTCACTCACAGTCGCACTGTCAAACTCTTCAACTAATGCAGCGGCTTCTTCAGGGGTTTTACCTTTTTTCTCTATCATGTATTCGCTAACAAGCTCTAATCTTTGATTATAACGATATTTTAACGCCTCTCGAAGAAAGCCAACTCCAAATATTGCGCCCACCGCAATATGTGTTGAACTCACAGGTAGTCCAAAATGTGTTGCAATGATTACAGTTATGGCCGCAGCAAGGGATACACAAAAAGCTCTCATCATATCTAATTCGGTTATCTCTGAACCAACAGTTTTTACTAACTTTGGACCATAAAGCGCCAAACCAACAGCAATACCTAATGCTCCAACACCCATAACCCATAGTGGGATTGCAGCTTTTGTTGCTATTTCTGCGGATCGAACTGCATCATTAATCGCAGCTAAAGGGCCAATTGCATTTGCGACGTCATTCGCTCCGTGGGCAAAACTCAAAAAACAAGCTCCGACTATTAAAGGAATAACGAATAATTTATCAATACTTTTACTATTATTCTCAAGCTTCAACGAAGCTTTTGCAATTAACGGTCGTGTGATTATTATAGTCAATAAAGCTACTCCAAAACCAATTGCCAAAGCTATCGGCATTTCTACTTTAATTAGCTTCTTTATTCCCTTTAAAATTATATATGTTGTGAATGACCAAGCCATAATACCCAGCAATAGAGGTATATATTTCTTACCTGCTAGGACCATATCATCTCGATATATGATCGTTCTTTTTATTAGATAAAGAAATCCCGCCGCTATTAAGCCACCCATTGCTGGGGAAATTACCCAACTAGCCACTATCTGTTGAACTTTAACCCAATCTGCAATACCCCAACCACCTGCGGCTATGCCTGCTCCAAGGACACCGCCCACGATAGAATGCGTAGTTGACACTGGAGCTCCAGAAGCTGTTGCAATATTTAACCAAACAGCCGCAGCTAAAAGTGCTGCCAACATAGCCCAAACAAATGATTGAGCATCGGGTATTAATGATGGATCTATTATACCTTTTTTTATAGTTTTAACCACATCTCCACCGGCTATTAAGGCGCCAGAGCTTTCAAATATAAATGCCAGGAAAATGGCAGCGGATAGTGTTAGTGCACCAGAACCAACTGCAGGGCCTATGTTGTTAGCAACATCATTGGCACCTATATTAAGTGCCATATAGGCACCTACAACCGCTGAAATAATTAAAAATATTCGACTAGATGAATTTGGAATATCAGCTATTCCGGTAAGTGTTACAAAAAGATATACCCCCACTAAAAAACCCAAAGCTAATAAAAATTTTACAATCTCATCTTTAGGTAACAAATTCGGGGACAATGGCATTTCATTTTTCGGTGTAAGCATTAGATGGTTTCCCTATAATGGAGTCGTTTATATACAGTGTTCTAGAATTAAACCCAAAGAGCTATTGATTGATATCTATTACGCTTCTATGACATTTTTAAAAAAAAAATATGACAATTCTGTGACATTACTAATATATTTGAACTTCTGAAATATTGTACCTCATGAATGACTTTAGAACTGAATAAGCTTGAAAGACACTAAGATAATGCATGTTACTCAAATGCCAAAAACTTGGACGGGGGAAATGCTTTCTTTGTTACGCATAGGAGTTCCTATGGCGCTTGCTCAGTTTATTCAATTTTTTATATTTTTTATAGATACAGTAATGATAGGCCGCATTGGTCCTGAAGATTTAGCAGCTGCGGGTCTTGGTTTAGTTATATATTTTGGATTTTGGATGCTATTCTCTGGACCAGTTATGGCCGTAACCCCCCTAATATCTCAAACTCTTGGTAAAAATAAAGACGATTTACAAAAAACACGACATTATGTTCGCATGGCTATTTGGGTTATATTCTTAATTGCACCCATTTTTATATTCATTACTTTATTTACTGAAAATATACTAACCTTTTTAGGTCAAGATCCAGTCATATCGGCGAAAGCTGGAAAATATGTTTTTGTCCTCGCTTTTGGTCTGCCGTTTGCTTTGGCAGTTATGGTTTTAAGGAACTTTCTAGCAGCTCTCGAAAAAACTTTTATACCCTTACTATTAGTTGGCTTGTGCACAGCTTTAAACGTTATTTTGAATTACATATTCATATTTGGTAATTTTGGGGTGCCAAGGTTAGAGCTCATGGGAGCTGGTATTGCATCATCGCTGTCATACTGCATAGGTTTTTTTATATTTTTGTATTATATAAGCAAAGACAAACGCACTCATAAATTTCAAATATTTCAAAACTTCTTTTCTATAAAATTTACTCAATTAAATGAGATACTAAGACTAGGTGGACCAATAAGCATAACAACACTTTTTGAGGGTATGCTTTTTAATGTTGCAATTATTATTATGGGTCTAATTGGGGTTATGGAAGCTGCCGCTTATCAAGTAACGCTAAATATTGCTTCTTTGGCATTTATGTTGCCATATGGGATGTCTATGGCCGGAGCAGTGCGAATAGGGTTGGCGGCTGGGGCAAGAGACAATGAAGCTGCCAAGAGAGCCGCGAGTACAACAGTTATTGCCTGCATATGTGCTATAATGATAATAGCAATACCAGTTTCTCTATATCCTGAAATAACAGCCTCACTATTTCTTGATCTTAAAAAAGAGGTTAATAGCAATGTCATTAATCTAGTTATTGGCTTTTTACCTATTGCTACGGGTTTTATGCTCTTTGACTCTATTCAAGTTGCCGCTAATCAATTATTAAGGGGTTTAAAAGATGTCAATTGGCCTATGTTATTAACAGGTATTAGCTATTGGCTTTTTGGCTTTCCAATTGCATACATTTTAGCTCTAAAAACTGACGTTGGGCCCAAGGGTGTTTGGTATGGACTGATGGCTGGTCTAGCATTAGCTTCAATACTATTAAGCGGAAGACTACTATCTAAGTTAAATAAGGATAACTATTTTTCAATAGGTTCCGTTAAATAATGATATCTTTTTTTATCAATTATTTCAACAACCCATAAATCCGGGTCTTGACGAACTCTTTTTTCCAGGTCTTCATCGATAACACATTCTTTTAAAGGGCCTTTAGGAAGCCAAGCTATTTCACCCATAATATTTCTTATTTGCTTATATAAAGTGCAATTACCCTCATGATCACAAACTTTAATTAAGCATACGCCAGCATCGGCATCACCTTTTTTCAAAATAGCAGAAAAAGACCCACCTATTTCGACGCGCTTCAAAAGTGCAGACACCCAAATTTTAGTTTTTAACTTTTGCATAAATCAAACCCCTTAATTACTTAAAAAAACACTAATGTTATGGACTAGTGGATTCTGATCAAGGCTACATTGTGAATGGCAAACTTATAGTTACAACAGTAACAGTACCTGTAATTTTTTTATTTTCTATTTTTAATGAACCAGATTGTTGTTCTAATAAAGACTGAACAATAAACAAGCCTAGCCCCGTATTTTCTGTTTCAAAATCTTTATTTGTAGTTTCGTCACAAGAATTTTGAAATGAAACCACAAGGCTACAATTTTCAATGTATGCGGAAATATATATATTCTCGTCTCTATTCGAGAACTTTATAGCGTTTGAAATAAGGTTGAATAATATTTGTTTTAAGCTAATTTTGTTTAAAAAAACTGGAAGCACAATATCGTCAATTTGCTTACAAATAGTGACTTTATTTTCAATAGCCAGAGGTTCTAGTATGTTTACAACATCTAAAATAACCTGGAATGCATCAAATTTTTCAGGTTTATAACTTGTTTTAATTGCATCAACATTAAATGGGTTCAAAATCTCACTTATTAGATCTAGCATAAACAAACCGCTTTCGTGGATAGCGTGGGCATATGCTCTATATTTCTCAGGTAGAGGGCCTTGTGTTTCAGATTTAATCATATCTGAAAACCCAATTATGGAGTTTAAAGGCGTACGAAACTCATGCGAAATCTGAGTAATTAAATTATCTAATTTCTTAATGTCCTCCATACTATAGAGTTCCTATTTATTAGTTATCTCCAAACAAAAATGGCCCCGATAATGCGGGGCCAATATAGACTACCAAATTTTTACCCGTTTTTCAGGTGCTAGATAAAGTGCATCGCCTGGCTGCACATTAAATGCTTCATACCATTTATCAAAATTCCTGACAATACCATTTGCTCTATACTCTCCAGGGCTATGAGGGTCTGACTTTAATCTATTTCTGAGTGCTTCTTCTCTAAATTTTCTTTGCCAAATTTGCCCATATGACAAAAAGAATCGTTGGTCACCTGTCATTCCATCAATAACCGGGGCTTCTTCGCCATTTAATGACTTCTTATAAGCAGCATATCCCATAGTAAGACCTGTGAGGTCCCCAATATTTTCTCCTAAGGTAAATTGGCCATTCACAAACTCTCCTGGCAATGGCTCGAACGAATTATACTGAGATACTAATGCCATTGACCTAGCCTCAAACGCCTCTCCATCCTTTTCGGTCCACCAGTCTCTTTGCTGTCCATCTCCGTCTGTTTTTCTTCCTTGGTCATCAAAACCATGGCCCATTTCATGACCAATTACAGCACCTATCCCGCCGTAGTTGACAGCGGGGTCTGCTGCGGCGTCAAAAAAAGGTGCTTGCAATATACCAGCTGGAAAAACTATCTCATTTAAATCAGGACGGTAATAAGCATTAACTGTTTGAGGATTCATACCCCACTCATTTCTATCTATTGGGCCTCCTAACTTTTTAATTTCATTATTCCAGGACCACTTATAAGCGGATTTAACTGTTCCAATTAAGTCAGAACGGTCGACTGACAAATCAGTGTAATCAGTCCACTCGTCAGGATAACCAATTTTAGGATTAAACTTAGCTAGTTTGTCTTGGGCTTCTACTTTAGTTTTATCATCCATCCACTCGAGATTATCAATTCCATCTTTAAAAGCAGCTCTTAAATTTTCTATTAGCTTATCCATCTCATCTTTGGATTTCTGAGGAAAATGTTTCTCGACATAAACTTTACCCACCATTTCACCCATAAATGAGTCAATTTGACTTACGCCACGTTTCCATCTTTCTCGCTGGACTTCAGTTCCCCTGAGGGCCTTACCATAAAACTCAAAACTGGCTTCATCTATCGATTTAGGTAAATAAGATGATTTGCCGCCCAAATAATTAACCAATAAATAATCTTGAAGAATATTTAAATCTGTTTCTTCAAATACTTCTGCTGTTCCCTCTATCGCATCAGTTTCTCTAACAACAAAGCTTACTTGTCCCTCCAGTCCTGCTTGGTCCAACATAGCATCCCACGGCAATCCAGGTGCAGCATTTTTAAGCTCCTGAAGACTTCGTTTGTTATATGTTTTTGTTCGGTCCCGTCTTTCAGTTGGGGTCCAGTGATACCGAGCAATCTTTGTTTCAAACTCTATCAACGCGTTTACACGATTGGCAACATTTTCTTGAGAGATCACTTCAATCAATGAGGTTAGGTATTTTTTGTAAGCAGCTCGTATTTCCTGCGATTTAGTATCTTCATCTAGATAGTAATCACGGTTAGGCATCCCAAGGCCAGATTGAGTAAGATACACAATATAGTTATCAACGTCTTTGAGATCTACACCAATGAAAGGTGAAACTACTGAACTCAAGCCTAATGATGGATCGGACATGAGTCTAAATATACCCTCATGATCAGTGGTTGATTTTATAATTTCCAAGTCAGCTAGAACAGGAGAAAGGCCAGCCTCCTCAATAGCTTCTACGTCCATAAAAGCTGCAAAAAAATCTCCTATTTTTTGTTCATCTGTTCCTACTTTTGCTTTTACCGCCGAAGCTTCCTCAATTATCTTGCGAACACGTTCCTCAGAGCGATCAGCTAATATTGAAAAACCACCATAAGTGGACTTGTCGGCAGGTATTTCAGTATTTGCAAGCCAGGTACCATTTACATATTTGAAAAAATTATCCCCCGGCTTTATCGTAAGGTCCATATTTTCAGTAGCAATACCATAAGCACCTAGGGCTGGAGTATTCGTTTCATTAAGGTTGGAAACATTATTACAGGCAGCCAAACTCATGGTTAAAGCAAACATGCTTGGAGCAATTAGTCGTGATATTTTCATTTTCATTTCCTTTTAAAATTCATTCTGTTTGAAGCGTTTAACCAATTTCCATGTCATCTAGAGCTAAAGCAATTTCTGGATTGTATGTTGAACCTAGTGGAAGTTGTTTTTCACGTTTAATTATACCCTTAAAAAAACGTGAAATATCTACACCAATTCCATACATCGCTGGAACCAACATTAATGTAAGAAAGAAGTCAAATAAAACCCCAAAAGCAAGAGCTACTACCATAGGCTTTAAAAATTCAGCTTGAGCCGATGTTTCAAAAAGTATCGGCATAATTCCAACAAATGTTGTAACTGATGTTAGCAGGATAGGACGAAAACGTGCCACGCAAGCATCCAGTAAAGCTTGATAAGCTCCTACACCCTTAGCTCTTAGTCGGTTTACGTAATCAATTAAAACAAGGTTATCGTTTACCGCAACACCGGATGCAGCAAAAAATCCAAATAACGACATCATCCCAAAAGGTACGCCGGTTACTATATTACCAAATATCATGCCCACAAGCGCAAAGGGTATTGCAATCATTATCAATAATGGCTGCGCATACGATTTAAATGCAATCGCTAGTAAACCATACATCATAAATAAAATGGCAATCATAGATAATTTAATTTCTTCAATAAAATTGAGTTCAATTTCATCCTGGCCTACTTCAATTCTAGTAGCTTTTGGGTGACGCATTTCCCATTCAGGTAAAAAATTCTCTTTTATATCTTTACTTATTTTTTGAACCTCAGTTTGATCACCGCGTATCCTAGCACCTGTATACTCCACACGTTTCCTATCACGGCGTTGTATTCGGGTTATTCCCTCTTCGAATGATATATTGGCCACTGAAAATAAAGGCACATCCACACCTTTAGCAGATCTTATTCTTAACTGCTGCAAGCTATCTATGGATTCTCGCGCTTCCTCTGGATATCGCACCATAACTCGTACGTCCTCACCGTTTCTAGGCAAGCGCTGTACTTCTTTCCCGTAAAATGCCTCTCTTACCTGACGTGTTACATCTGTTAGTTTTATACCGAGTGTTTCCGCGCCAGGTTTTAATGTAAATCTTATTTCACGCGCTGAGCTTTCCAAACCATCCCATGCTCCTGATACAGAACTAAAACTTTCAATCTCAGCCTTTAAGTCCAAAATAGCGGCCTTTAAGGCGTCTGGGTCTGCTGATGCAACAGCGTAGTACAAACCACCACCATTTTGCCCCCCAGGGCCATAATCAACACCGTATTTTACTCTGTAAGCATCCGGTATTTCGCCAACATATTGTTCAAGCTTATCAGCCACATCTTTACTAGATATTTCAGGCCGATCTGCGGGGTCTGAGAGTGAAAAGAAACCTTGAACTCCGCGATTCTCTGTAACGGTGCCAGCCCTTGCTATAATATCTGTGTCGACATTAAATTCCTTTTTAGAATTTCTATTAAGCTCCTTCACGCCAGCAGAAACTTGCTTTCTAACTTGCTCTCTTCTTTCAAAATTTGTTCCCTCAGGAAACCTTGCATTGAATTCAATCATATCGCCTTCAACTTCAGGTATAAAAGCAGTCGGCGCTACTCCGGCCTGAAGTAACATAATAGACATTGCAAATAAGCCAACGAAAACGGAAAGTGTTATATAGCGGAATTTTATAAGAGCAGCAATTACTGGGCGGAATGTATTTTTGGCAAATACAACAAGGCTGTTAGCAATTTTTGCCTGTAAGCGCATCAATTTTCCTGAATTATTGGTATCAAGTGGTTTCAAATGCCTTAGATGACTCGGAAGTATAAAAAAGGCCTCAACAAGCGAGAAAATTAATACTGCGATTACTACTAAACTTATCTGGCCAAGCATTGCTTGAATTGGCCCTGTCATCAGCAAAAATGGGATGAACATCAATATAGTCGTTACCACAGCAAAGAACACGGGCTTAACGACCATATTGGCCCCCGCGATAGCACCTCGGTTCCCTGATATTCCATTCTCTACATGAAAATGTGTGCTCTCCCCAACAACAATTGCATCATCAACAACAATCCCAATGACAAGTAAGAAGGCAAACAGTGATATCATGTTTAATGTTATGCCAATGTAAGGAGCTATAGCAATCGCACCCATAAATGCTGCAGCAATTCCTGCTGTAACCCATATCGCTACAGCAGGTCTTAAAAATAACATTAAAATAATGAGAACTAAAATCATGCCTGATATTGCGTTACTACCTATAAGCTCCATTCTGCTGTCAAACATTTCTGAACCATCAAACCATATTGAGAAGGTAAGGTCAGGTGGCAGTTTTGCGTTAATTTCTTCTTCAAATTTTCGAATTGATTTTCCTGCCAAAGAAACATTCGTATTATCTGGTGATGCAACCTGAAAAATAGCAGCGTTTTCTCCATTAAATTTTGCTGAAAATTTTGCCGTGTCAAAACCGTCTATTACCTGAGCTATATCACGAATACGAATGGCGCCTCCATCAGGGGTTTGACGAACTATAATGTTTCTAAAGTCTTCTGCATTATCCGCCAAAGACCGTGCTCTTAATTGCAGCTTACCTGCGGCGGTCTCAACTGTTCCTGCTGATAAGTTTACAGATGACCCCCCAATAGCGTTGGAGACCTCAGAAAATGTTAGGTTATATTGACGTAGAGCGTCTTCAGAGATTTCAATGGTAACTTGTTCATCAATTTTTGTCATCTGTTTGGTTAATTGCAAGCCAGGAAGTTTTGTCACTTCAAAACGCAGGTCAGTGGCAGCACGCTGTAATGTTAACCTATCGACATTTCCATGCAGGGCAAAATAAAACGTATCCTCTCGCGCATCCCATCTAAAAACCTGAGGTCTGTAAGCATTAGGTGGTAAGTTTTGTATTCCGTCAATTCGGGACTGCACTTCATCTAATAGTTTATTGTAATCTACACCCAGTTTAGTTCGCACATTGACATTATAGCTTCCCTCGCGAGCAGTGGACTCAATATAGTCTATTCCGTCCAGACCATCAATTGACTCCTCAATACGGGTGACTATTTGCTCTTCAACATCTCTTGGGGAAGCTCCTGGCCAACCTGATGATACCGTCATGCCATTAATAGTTACTTTTGGAATAAATTCCCTGTCCAAATTACTAAAACCAAATACTCCGGCCGCAAACATTGTGAACATCATTAAATTTGAAGCTACAGGATTTTTTACAAACCAACTTATCAAAGATTTCATAAGTATTTTTCCTTATCAACTATGACTTTTTCTTATTTTTTTTTGTAGAGACGGAGTCCTTATCCCTACCTTCTTTATTGCCTTCAAGTTTTTTCATCCAATCAGGCTTGGGGGGGTCTACTAAAATGGTATCAGGGTTATTTACATCCAAAGCACGCAGTGTCATTGACACTCTTGATTTTTCCATTGGTGAAAGAACCACCAACTCTCCTGCTTCAATGCCACTCAATAGTAATGCTCTCTCACTGTCAGAATCAAGAACGTCAACTTTGCGAATATCAGTCTTACCTTTCTCATTAACGACATACACTTCATTATCAGGTCTTAATCCATCTCGAGGTAAAACAATTACTTCCTGATAAACTTTTCCAGCAATTTCAGCATCCACAAATAATCCTGGCGCCATAGGGTAGCCGTTCTCGGAGGATCCTAATCCATAAGGGTCAACCACTTCAGCGATAGCAAATAAAGCACGCGTTTGCGTATCGTATGTACTAGCTGTACGCATTATCTTACCATTCCAATATCTACGCTCACCAGCTATAACAGCGCTCAATTTAACACCGATAGCCGAAGCTCTATTTTTTGAAACGTAAGCAACAGGAAGGTCTAGCTTAGACAAATCGCTATCACTCAGTGGTAATCGTACTTCGACTATACCCGTTGAAAAGATACGGCCCAAAGTGCGTCCGGGGGATACGTATTGTCCAATGTCCGAGTTTTTTGATTTGACACGGCCCGTAAAGGGAGATCGGACCTCAGTACGTTTCAATTGCAGATTAGCTGCAGCAAGCTCAGCTTCAGCAGCTTGCAAAGAAGCAAGTGCTTGGGCCTGCTGCGGTAAACGCAATGCCAATGGGCTAGCCTCGCCTATTCCTAACTCTTGATAATCTTGTTTAGCAATCTCACCTTCAGCCTTTTCGCGTATAACAGACTGTTCTGCTTGAGCGACCTGAGCTTGGGCTCTTATAACAGATACTTTATAATCAGCATCTTCAATTCTTAGAAGTACTTCCCCTTTTTTGATAATGCCGCCTTCAATAAAGTTTGGGGAAACATAAACAATCTTTCCACCAATTTCAGGAACCAAGTCAATTTCGGTTTGCGGCCGTGCTTCACCTTGGGTTTTTACGCTTAGCTGTACATCGTCTAAAACTGCGTAATCAGCAAGGACTGCTAAAGTGTTAAAGGCTCTCTTTTTTTCTTCAGGTTTATTATTTAATTTAATTATAACGGATCCCAAAAATATAAATCCAATTATACACAGAAAAGGAAGGGTATAGATTAAGGATCTTTTCAAAAAACCGGCTTTTGATGGTTTTATAGTATTATACTCTGCCGTCATAATTATTCTTTCTTTTCTAACTCGAAGGCTTGCGCATCTCTGCTATGGGACAATTTAAGTAATTCTACTCCTCCCCCAAGAGCTACATGTAGCCTCACTCTGTTAGAAAGTCTTTCTTTTCTTGAACTAATCAGCTGCCCTTCGGCAGTTAAGCTTCGTGATTGTGCGTCCAAGAGTTGTAGTATTGTAGCCAAACCTTCAGTATAACGAAGTTCTAATCGGCTTTCAGCTTTCTGAGCTTCATTTAGCGAAATTCGTAGTGCTTTTTCTTGCTCACGTAACCTTTTCTCACTACCGATCGCATTCTCAACTTCGAGGTATGCATTTAAAATCAACCCCGCATATGACTCTAATTGAGACTTCATTAATACTTTTTGCTGTTCGAGATTGGCTTTAAGCCGGCCTCCTTGAAATACAGGAGCTGATATACCCCCAGCCAAAGATGCCACCAATGCATCAATTTCGAAAAAATCACTCATGTTACGCGAAGCTAACGAGCCACTACCATCTAACGTGAAACGCGGAAGTAAATTTTTCTTTGCAATTTCAATTTGGAAACCCTGAGATTTTAAACGGTATTCAGCAGCCAACAAGTCAGGTCTATTTTTCATTACGTAATCCGGTGTTCCCGCTCCGCTTAATTCTGGAAGTAAAGGTAAGTCCGATGATGCATTTAGCTCAGCTGAAGGGTATCTACGAAGCAGAATTTCCAAACGTCTTGTAGATGATGAAAATCTTTGCATTTGAAGTGACTGCGACGCCTCTGCATTGGCCAAAGATGACCTAGCTAACCTCACATCTGATGAACCGGTGACCCCCCCCTCAAAGCGACGTTGAGTCAAACGTAAGGCTCTTTTCTTAGTTTCAACGGTTCGGTTAGATAGTTCAGAAAGTAGTCTCGCCTCGGTGAGATCAAACCATGCTAAGCTTACTTGTCCGGCTACTGAAAGCCGTGCACTATCATAATCTGCAGAAACTGCCTGCAAGTCTAATCTGCTTGCTTCGACACCGTTTTCAATGCGTCCCCACAAGTCATACTCCCAGCTGGCCGAAAGACCTGCAGAAATATTGGTCGAACTTGGTAGAGGTCCAGCATTTTCATTTCTGCTAACTCTGGAGCTCGCGCTTATGGATGGAAAACGGTCTGATTGGGATATGTCAACTCGCGCATTAGCAGCTTCAACTCTGTATTTCGCCGCTAGCATACTGGGATTGGACACAAAAGCCTCTCCAACTAAACTTTTCAAAATTGGGTCTGAAAAACTATCCACCCAATATATTGTTGGCAAATCAATAGGTGCAGGAACAGTCCACTTTTCAGGCATCAAACGACTGGTTAATGATGAAGCATCTTCTGGCACGTTGTTTATTTTCTGGAGGTTATTAATGCTTGCGCAACCTGTTAAAACAGCACTTGCTAGGAATATAGAAAAAGATTTAGAAAACACTTTCATTCCTTTCAATAACGCTTTCGTTGTTTAGTTTCCGAACACCATTCGAAAAGTAGTAATCTACAATACGCTTTAACTGCATCAAAAAGTTCATACAACATCTAAAGTTGTAGATTACACTTTATTAATGTAGTAGAAGCGTCTTCTTAGTTTAAAATATTTGAGAAGTAAAGGTTACACCTTTGTAATATGTTAAGTATCTTTAAACAATATAAAACTATTTTTTCTACTTAAATTAAAGTAGATAAAAAGTATGATCGCTTATAACAAAAATTTAAACTTTATTTTATCCATTAGTACAGCCAGCATTGTACTTTTAGCTACGGTGTCTAGTTCACCAATTTGGTTCACTTTAGTCATAATCTTATCTCAGATATTCATAATTTTATGCATTGAAAGTGTAAGGAATAAAAAAAATAAAAATCTTACAACAAATGGAAAAAATACTTCAATGACTAATGCCCTATTAGGTATCATGGATAATATCAGCTATGGGGCTGTCATAATTGATAAAAATCAAAATATTATGTATGCAAATAAATTTGCTCATGAAATATTTGGGAACAAGAGTAACAATAAGCAGACATTTGTTTTTATAAAAGAGCCTAATGTAAAATCTTGGATAGAAAAATCTTTCAATAGCGGTTTCTCAAACCCTATCACTTACTTAGTTGAAAAACCAATTAATCGACATGTAAGATTACTACTCTCGCCACTTCCAGTGAGTGACAAATCAAGTAAAGAAAATTTAGCGGTAATTTTTCTAAACGACATAACTGAATATATATTCATGCAAAGCCAGCGCACAGATTTTTTAGCAAATGCATCACATGAACTCAAAACACCTGTTGCTTCGCTTTTAGGATATATTGAGACATTAGAGGGTCATGCAAAACATGACGAGAAAGCTCGTGAAAAATTTTTAGGAATTATGCATATTCAAGCAGAAAGGATGCAACATTTAATTAATGATTTACTTATTTTGCTAAAAATTGAGCAAATAGAACATATTATACCACAGGAGTCTGTTGATTTATCTCATGCAGTAGAAACGGCTGTTGAAGCCCTAAATCCACTGGCAATTAAAAAAAATATTAGTATCAACCTTTCATCAAATGGTCCTAAAATCGTAAAAGCTAATAGCGACGAGCTAGTCCAAGTAGTGTTAAACTTAGTTGATAATGCGCTTAAAATTTCCAAACAAAACACACAAATAAATATATCTATAACGCGTGACGAAAAGAATAACTCCTTTGCAGGCACCGGCATAAAAGGTCTTAATAAAAGAGTAATAGTAGAGACCAGTGAACCAAATATCAATTTTTATTGCCTTAAAATTAAAGACAATGGACCAGGGTTTGCAAAAGATCACATCCCTAGGATTGGAGAAAGGTTTTACAGAATAACCGGTGACCTAGGCTCAAAAGAGAAAGGCACGGGTCTTGGTCTCGCAATTGTAAAACACATAATTATGCGCCATCGTGGAGGGTTAGAGTTAATAACGGCTGAAGGAGTCGGTTCAGAGTTTTGTATTTCACTGCCAGCCGCTAAATAAAAAATTCTTATTCATTAAAGTGTCACATATGCATTATAAAGCAGCTCATGAACTAAACTGGTTATATGAATTAATTTATGGAAGATTTGAGAGATCGAAATGAAACCTTACGTATTAGTTGTTGAAGATGAAGATTCACTAAGCACTCTTTTGCAATACAATTTTGAAAAAGAAGGTTTTGAGGTAGGTGTGGCCAATGACGGAGAAGAGGCCCTTATCATGATAGATGAGCGAACTCCTGATATATTACTATTAGATTGGATGTTACCCAAGCTATCAGGAATAGAGGTTTGTCGTTCATTGAGGAGAAATAAGGAAAAAAAGAAAATTCCTATAATTATGTTAACTGCAAGGGGCGATGAAGCGGATAGAATAACAGGGCTAGACCATGGGGCTGATGATTACGTCCTCAAACCTTTCTCACTTCCTCTACTATTTGCCAGAACGCGTGCGTTACTAAGAAGAACAAACCCCTCTATAATTGAGGAGGCCATAAATATAGGTAACATTGAAATTGATACGAAGGCTTTACGAGTGATTATTAATAAAACCCAAGTTCACCTTGGGCCAACTGAATTTAGATTACTTGAGCACTTTATGAGTAATCCTGGTAGAGTCTATTCTCGAGAGCAATTACTCGATGCAGTCTGGGGTCGTAACATATATGTTGAAGCACGGACAGTCGATGTTCATATTGGAAGACTAAGAAAAATACTTAATGAAAACGGGGCCAAAAATCCGATAAGAACTGTAAGGTCTGCTGGGTATTCATTTGAAATAAACGAGTAAGACTATTTCTATATATTCAATGAATAAAAAATAACAAAATAATTTTTCTTACTTATTTGTAATAAAATTACATTTGAAATTCTCAAAAAAGTATACTTTGGTAAGCACTATGTAATTTTTTTTTATCACACGTAAAAATATATCTACATCAATTATAACACCGCGGAGTTAAATATGAAAAAAATTATATCTCTTTTTACTGCAATATCCCTAACCTCGTGTGCAACAGCTTCTTTTGATATTTCATCTTATTCCCCAGTAATGGATGTCAGGGAAGGCGAGTACGAAGTTCATTCAAGAGATTTAAAAGAATGTCGTTATTTAGGAATGAAAGCGCGTGATCAATATAAAAAACAGCGCGAAAAAGAAAAAAGTAAAGCATTTAGTAATGCAGTTGTAGGCGCTTTATTGGGTGCTACTTTGGGTGCTGTTATTGATGGTGGTGACGGTGCAGCAGATGGAGCGGTTATTGGAGGAGCAGTTGGCGTAGCATCAGGAGCAGGGCAAGTAGATTTCACTAGAAGATTCGTAAAGCTTGGGCCAGCAGGAATTGTTGATGAATGCATGTCGGAACGTGGATGGTCTGTCTTGAGTTCCAAAGGTATGGGCGGCGGCTAATATAAGAATGACAATAACATAAACCAGATTCACAAATTGATATAAAGCCATATCATTTTAAAAGATAAAATTTATTAACAGATGCTGTAACAATCTCTGTATATTAAGCTTGAAACCCAAATCAGTTTGCGCTAGTAGGCCGTCAATCAACAGGTAGTTTTTCTACTTAATCTTTTTATTATTCAAATGGAGGCCCCGATGGCTGTCCCTAAAAGTAAGATCTCAAATTCACGCCGCGGGATGCGTCGTGCGCACGATAAACTAGCTGCAGTTAACTATGTAGAAGACAAAGAAAGCGGAGAATTACGTCGCCAGCACCACATAGACCTTAAATCTGGTATGTATAGAGGTCGACAAGTCATAGCTCCCAAAGATTAGCACGCTCGAACTCACCAGGATAACTTAAAATGGTTAAGATTGAGAGGGTTTTTGCTCGGGAAATACTTGATAGTCGTGGCAACCCTACACTTGAGGCTGACGTGGTCTTATCAGACGGATCTTTTGGTAGAGCAGCTGTCCCCAGCGGAGCATCCACAGGTAAACATGAGGCTGTAGAGCTCAGAGATAATGATGATACAAGGTATTTAGGTAAAGGTGTCTTGAAAGCCGTCAATAACGTTAACAACCGCATCGCTAATAAACTAATCGGCATTGACGCTAGAAATCAACGTTTAATTGATTCCATAATGATCGAACTTGATAACACTGAAAACAAAAGTAATTTAGGTGCTAATGCTATATTAGGCGTATCTCTGGCGGTTTCAAAAGCAATGGCGGTCTCTAACAATATTCCACTCTACACATATATTGGTGATGATAAATCATGCACATTACCTGTTCCAATGATGAATATTATCAATGGCGGAGAGCATGCTGATAATAAAATAGACGTTCAGGAATTCATGATCATGCCTGTTGGCGCCAAGTCCTTTAGTGAAGCTCTTCGCTGTGGAGCAGAAGTTTTTCATTCTTTAAAATTGAGGCTAATGTCTGATGGTCATAACACTAATGTTGGTGATGAGGGTGGTTTTGCTCCGAATTTAGACGGATCCAAAGAAGCTCTAGAATATATAATGCAATCAATTATTGATGCCGGCTATAAACCTGGTGAAGATGTTTATTTAGCAATGGATGTAGCATCCACAGAATTCTATGATGGAACCCATTATAAACTCAAAGGTGAAAATAAAGTTCTCACATCATCGCAAATGGTGGATTATCTATATGACCTAACTATTAATTATCCTATAGTATCTATAGAAGACGGAATGGCAGAAGATGATTGGGATGGCTGGGTAGCTTTAAATGATAAATTAGGTAGCACGTGCCAGCTTGTTGGCGATGATTTGTTTGTTACTAACCAAAAACGGTTGCAAACAGGAATTGATCTTAAAGCCGCCAACTCTATTCTAGTCAAAGTAAATCAAATAGGTACACTCAGTGAAACTTTAGATGCAGTTAAATTAGCACACAGCGCTGGCATGACAGCTGTTATGAGCCACAGGTCAGGAGAAACAGCCGATACAACAATATCCGACCTTGCAGTTGCCACAAATTGTGGGCAAATAAAAACTGGCTCTTTAGCTCGGTCTGATAGACTCGCAAAATATAATCAGCTTTTAAGAATTGAAGAGCAGCTAGGAAGCAAAGCCGTATTCGCAGGTAGGTCAGTGCTTCCAAACTAATAAAAGTAAATCCATTAACTGATTGCTAACTATACTAAGCTCATAACCAGAGTATGAAACGTCTTGATACCCTAAAAAACAAGTGGCCACTAATTTCACTTTTAGTATTATATATGTATCTGATATTCCATGCAATTTCAGGGTCTGAAGGCATCATAGGCTACTTGGAGTATGAAAAAAAAATTAACATAACAGAAGAAATTTTACTTGAACTATCTGAAGATCGTAAAAAGTTAGAAAAACACGCAGTTAGTTTAAATTCATCTGAATTAGACCTAGATAAATTAGATATTAAGGCAAGACAGTTATTATTTGTTTCGGATCCAAATGAAAAGACGATTTGGCTTGACCGTAAGCAATAAAATAGTTCATATTACACCAAGTAAAAAAATTAAATTATAATTTTATTTCGTATACGTAATAATTAGGTAATAATGTGAATAAAAAAAATAAAAAAATTAATCCGCTTAAGACCACAAAAGATGAACTTTTAAGTCTTTACAAGGATATGCTACTCATCCGCAGATTTGAAGAAAAAGCAGGTCAACTATATGGTATGGGCCAAATAGCTGGATTTTGTCACTTATATATAGGTCAAGAAGCTGTTGTTGTGGGAACGCGAGCTAGCATGATTGACGGTGATCAAATGATAACTGGTTATCGGGACCATGGGCACATGCTCGCCTGCGGCATGGAATCCAGAGGCGTTATGGCTGAACTGACTGGAAGAGCTGGAGGTTACTCTAGAGGAAAAGGCGGTTCCATGCACATGTTTTCAACAGAAAAGCACTTTTATGGTGGACATGGCATAGTTGGGGCACAAGTACCTATAGGAGCTGGATTGGCTTTATCAAATAAATACAAAGGCAATGGAAACGTTAGCTTAGCGTTTTTTGGCGATGGCGCCTCTAACCAAGGACAGGTATATGAGGCATTCAATATGGCTAAGCTATGGAGCTTACCAGTTGTTTTTGTTATTGAAAATAATCAATATGCCATGGGCACATCTGTAATTAGGTCATCTGCAGAAACAGAATTACATAAACGTGGTTCCAGTTTTGAGATCAAAGGCATTCAGGTTGACGGTATGAACGTTCTAGAAGTTAGAGATGCAGCTAAAAAAGCTATTAAGCATGCAAGAGACGGGAAAGGACCAATGATATTGGAGATGAAAACATATAGATATCGCGGCCACTCAATGTCAGATCCCGCAAAGTATCGAACACGTGATGAAGTTACAAAAACTCGAAGTGAACGAGACCCAATTGACATGGTAAAAAATAGATTAATTGAAGAGGAATGGGCAACGGATGATGCACTCAAATCAATTGATAAAGAAATTAAGTTAATAGTAGCTGATGCTGCAGAATTTGCACAGACATCGCCAGAGCCCGATGCGTCTGAACTTTATACAGATGTTCTACTGGATGCTTAATTAAAAGTTAAACGCAATTTAAAAAGGAGAATAGTATGCCTATTGAACTGAAATACTTATTATGGAGCATAGCCTTATTTTTTATAATGATTTTGGCACAATCGTTATCATCAATCTTTTCAGGAAAAGCTTCTGTTTCTGAGTTAGTTGGCCACAGAGACAATTTACCAAAAGAGGGGCTTACGAAATTACATGGTAGAACAAAACGAGCGCAAGCAAATTTTATCGAAAGCCTGGTTATGTTTGTACCTTTAGTCTTAATAACTATTATAACGGAAAGCTCCACAGAAATAACTGCTTTAGGGGCTGCTTTATTCTTCTGGGGTAGGTTGGCATTCGCTCCATGCTATTGGCTGGGTGTGTCTTGGTTAAGGACTTTAGCTTGGTTTGTATCTATCATTGGGATGCTAATGATCTTTTTGGAACTAATCAGCTAATGGCAATCGATATAAAAATGCCAGCCCTTTCTCCCACTATGGAGGAAGGGACACTCAGCAAGTGGGTCGTAAAAGAAGGTGATACTGTTACCTCTGGTGATATACTTGCTGAAATTGAAACAGATAAAGCAACTATGGAAGTTGAAAGTATAGATGAGGGTGTTGTAGGAAAGATTGCTATACCCGAAGGAACTGAAAACGTTAAAGTAGGAACAGTTATTGTTCAGCTATTAGAAACTGGCGAAAAAGTAAATGATCTTGAGAAGCTTCAGGACAAGCCCATTAATTCCTCCGAAAATTATGAACAAAATCAGACTGCTAAAAAAACTATCCCCTCAAGAGATGATCTAGATGAAAAAAGAGTTTCAGGCTCCAATGTTACGCATACTGAAATTACTGTAAGAGATGCATTACGCGATGCAATGGCAGAAGAAATGAGGCGTGATGAGAATGTCTTCATAATGGGGGAAGAAGTAGCAGAATATCAAGGTGCCTATAAGGTTACGCGTGAATTACTTCAAGAATTTGGAGAGAAAAGGGTTATTGATACGCCCATAACTGAATACGGATTTGCAGGTATTGGAGTAGGTGCGGCGATGGGGGGACTAAAACCAATTGTTGAATTTATGACCTTCAATTTCGCAATGCAAGCGATTGACCATATTATAAATTCAGCAGCTAAAACTCTTTATATGTCTGGTGGACAAATGCGCTGCCCAATAGTTTTTCGGGGACCCAATGGTGCTGCATCTCGTGTTGGAGCCCAGCATAGTCATGATTACACTAGTTGGTACGCTAACGTCCCAGGCTTAAAAGTGGTTGCACCCTATGATGCGGAAGATGCTAAAGGTTTACTTAAGGCAGCAATTCGTGACCCCAATCCAGTTGTGTTTCTGGAACACGAGCTTCTGTACGGAGAAATATTTCAAATACCTGATGTTGATGACCTCATCGTACCCATTGGCAAAGCTAAAGTTAGACGAAAAGGTTCAGATGTAACACTTGTGGCGCACAGCAGAATGGTTGGTAGGTGCCTTGAAGCAGCAAATCTACTTATAAATGAAGGCATTGATTGTGAAGTAGTGGATTTAAGAACTATCCGTCCATTAGATAGTAAAACAGTTATAGAAAGTGTTAAAAAAACAAATAGACTTGTTTGTGCTGAAGAAGGCTGGGGACAGAGTGGCATTGGTGCTGAAATTGTCTCACGAGTCACCAAAGAGGCCTTTGATTACCTAGATGCCCCGCCGGAAAGGGTATATCAAGTAGACGTTCCTTTACCGTATGCTGCAAATCTCGAAGCCCTGAGCCTTCCAGGCTCCTCAGATATTATAAAAGCAGCAAAAAAAGTTTGCTATAAAAATTAAAGGTTAAATATGCCGATTGAAATTCTTATGCCTGCGCTCTCACCCACAATGGAGGAAGGAACACTTTCTAAGTGGTTGGTAAAAGAGGGAGATCAGGTTAGCTCAGGTGACCTATTAGCTGAAATAGAAACAGATAAAGCTACAATGGAAATTGAAGCAGTAGAGGAAGGAACAATAGTAAAACTGCTAGTTCCTGAAGGAAACTCTAATGTTAAGGTTAATAAACCAATTGCAATATTACTTGAAGAAGGTGAAGATTTAAGTTCACTAAATAATTATACGGATACTACCGACCAAACATTCAACAATAAATCCATAGAGAAAAATAGAGAAGCAATCATCGGTGATTTAGGTGCTCAAAAAGAAAAAAAAATTGAGCAGCCAGAAAAAATAAAGTCATCTCCACTGGCTCGTCGTCTTTCAAAAAAATTAAATATAGATTTAAATCAAATTTCTGGTTCTGGACCTAACGGTAGAATTATAAAAAAAGATATTGAAAACTATGTGAAAGACTCAAAATCAAATATCGTTCCAACAGAACCAGATCAACCAGAATTCATTGCAAATACTGAATCTAAAGAGATAGGAGCCCTTAGATATGGGGGAGCTGAACAGCTAACTAAATTAGGAATAGAAACGGGATCATATGATCTAATACCTCTAAATAATATCCAGAAAGTTGTATCTAAAAGATTGCTGGATTCATCTCAAAATGTACCTAGTTTTCCATTAACAATAGATTGTGAAATTGATGAATTACTTAAACTTAGAAAAGATCTTAACCAACAAGCAGGTGAATTTGTTAAAATAAGTGTAAATGATATGCTCATAAGAGCTTCAGCGCTTTCATTAAAACACTGCCCAGAAGCTAACGCTAGTTATACACTGGATGGAATAGCAATACACAAACATGCAGATATCGCAGTTGCAGTCTCAATCGAGAGCGGTTTAATAACTCCTATTATTCGACAGGCAGAAAATAAAGGCTTATCAAAAATTTCTACAGAAATGAGAGACTTAGCCACTCGAGCCAGAGAACGTAAGCTTAAGCCCACTGAATACCAAGGGGGAACATTTTCAATATCTAACCTTGGGATGATGGGTATTAAAGAGTTTGGTTCAATAATCAATGAACCGCATGGAATGATCCTGTCCGTAGGCGCAGGTAGTCAGAGACCAATAGTTCGTGAAGGAGCTTTAGAGATAGCTACCATTATGACAGTGACCCTAACCTGTGATCATAGAGTAATAGATGGGGCTTTAGGAGCAAAGTGGTTGCAACACTTTAAGAGATACATAGAAAAACCAATAACAATGATGCTTTAAACAAAGCCTTTATATTAACTTCACATACAAAAAGTAGATCGAAAAATGTCTGATACAAACTTTGACGTCATCATAATAGGATCAGGTCCTGGTGGGTACGTAACTGCCATCAGATCAAGTCAACTTGGTTTTAAAACAGCTATAGTCGAAAAAGATAGTCTAGGCGGAGTTTGCTTGAACTGGGGCTGCATACCCACCAAAGCGCTTCTCAGATCAGCTGAAGTATATAATAATATGAAGCACGCTGAGGAATATGGATTATCGGCTTCACCACAATATAATCTAAAGAGTATAGTTCAAAGATCTCGAAATATTGCTAATCAACTATCAGGAGGTATTAAGCATCTATTGAGCAAGAACAATGTAACAATCATAGATGGTTTTGCATCTCTACAACCCGGTGAAGCAACACCAGAAGTTCATGTTGAAGGAAAAATATACAAAGCTAAGCATGTTATATTGGCAACAGGAGCAAGAGCTCGCACTATACCACAAGCTGGTTTAGAGCCAGATGGAAAATACATATGGTCTGCAAAAGAAGCAATGGTTCCTGACACTATGCCAAAGAAACTTCTAGTTATCGGCTCTGGTGCCATAGGTATGGAATTTGCATCATTTTATAATGCTTTTGGGTCAAAAGTTACAGTAGTTGAAATGGAAGATAGAATTTTACCCGCAGAAGATGAAGAAATATCCGTATTGGCCAAAAAAGCATTCTCTAAACGTGGAATAGAAATTATAACAAACTCAAAAGCAACTTTAAAAGTTGTTGAAAATGGGGTTGAGGCAGTCCTTGAAACTATAAGTGAGAGTAATACAAAAACTTATGACAGAGTAGTTCTTGCAATAGGTATTGTGGGAAATACTGAAAATATGGGACTTGAAAAACTGGGTATTAAAGTTGATAAAAATCACATCTCAGTTGATGAGTATAGCCAAACTAATATCGAAGGATTGTACGCCATAGGTGATGTGACTACACCTCCTTGGCTAGCTCATAAGGCATCCCATGAAGGCATAATATGCATTGAAAAAATAGCGGGCAGAAACCCAGAGCCTCTTAATCCAATATCTATTCCCGGCTGCACTTACTGCCATCCTCAAATTGCATCGGTGGGTTATACAGAAAAACAAGCTATAAAAGCAGGATTTACGATAAAAGTTGGAAAGTTTCCATTTGTAGGTAATGGTAAAGCAATAGCCTTAGGGGAGCCTGAGGGTTTAATAAAGACTATTTTCAATGAAGAAACAGGCGAGCTACTAGGGGCACATATGATTGGAACTGAAGTTACTGAACTTATTCAAGGTTATACAATTGCTCAGAAACTAGAAACAACAGAGCATGAATTAATGGAAACAGTTTTCCCCCACCCCACTTTATCTGAAATGATGCACGAGGCTGTATTGGATGCATATAATAGAACAATACACTTTTAACTGATATTTTTTACTCGTTTTTAGTCCTATTAAATGCCAAAGCTCTAAACTCATCATGTATTTTTGGATCTTCATCACTTAGAAATTGCAGCATGAGTATACCGAATGAATTATTTTTTCGATCTACCCAAAAAATTGTGCCGGCAGCACCTGACCAGCCCCAATGTCCAATACTCTTCCCATTTCTGGCTAACTGATCAGTTGTTTCATCAATTTGAACAGACCCACCATAACCAAATCCTGACATAAAATCTGGCCCTAACCAAGGGATTAAATAAGGCTTATCTTGTCCCATGTGATCTTCCATCATCAAATCAACAGTTTTCTCATCTAATACCCTATGGCCCTTATAGACTCCTCCATCGAGCATAAGTTTGGCAAATATAGAAAAATCATCTATTGTAGAAACAAGTCCTGCTCCCCCACTTTGAAATTCATTGAGGGGATTAGAAAAAGGGCTATTTTGTCCATCCTCTATTAACACGAAGTTTCCTTCTTTTGTTTTAAAATAGTTTGAGGCAAATCGTTTTTGTTGCTCTTGTTTAATTCCAAAACTAGTTTCTTTCATGCCAAGCGGTTTAAATAGCCGTTCATCCATTATCTCGCCTAATTTCTTGCCCTCTATAACTTCAGCCACCCTACCAAGCACATCCATAGAGTAACTATAATACCAAGCTTCGCCGGGCTGAAACAATAGTGGTAGCTTGGACAGTTTAGTCATTTTTTCTTCCATACTCTCCGATACTCCAGACTTTTTATCTACAACATAAAAAAGTTCAGCATTTTCGTATATAGACGTAAGGGCATTCTCAGAGCCAAATATACCATAACCCATTCCTGAACGGTGCAACATCAAGTCTTCTAAAGTTATGGCTCGATTTTGTGGCTCAAATTTTATAACTCCATTTTTATCAATTTTTGCTACCTTCATATTATTAATTTCAGGGATGTATAGGGAAACAGGATCAGATAAATTTAGTTTTTTCTCTTCCTGTAGATCCATAATTATTGTTGCAGTTACCGGTTTTGTCATCGAAAAAATCCTCCAGACAGTATCCGTCTCTACTGGGCTTTTTCGTTCTCGGTCTCGTAAGCCATATGAATTTTTATAAATAACACTGCCTTCATCGTAAATTAAAGCTGAGATTCCAATGACTTCTTTATTTAAAACGGCACTATTTAAAAGGTTGTCAACTTCATTCATATTAACATGAGAAAATTTATCAATATGGGATGCTGACAATGTAAATATTGCTATTAGTAATACCGTGAAAAAACTTATAATCTTATGAGTGCTCAAATGTACTTAGTTTCCGATTAGTAAAAAATTAGCTTTGCATTGCCCAGCCTTCAACATCCATAGCCGCCTGGCGGACAGCCTCTGTAATTGTTGGGTGAGCATGACATGTACGAGCTACATCTTCGCTTGAAGCCTTAAATTCCATAGCTAAGGCTACCTCAGCAATTAAGTCTCCGGCGTGGGAGCCAATTATGTGCGCCCCTAAAATTTGATCTGTTTCAGCATGGGCAAGAATCTTTACGAAACCCGTAGTTTGATGATTTGCGCGAGCTCTAGAGTTCGCAGCAAAAGAAAATTTACCGCGCTTAAAAGGTATGTTAGCGTCAGTTAACTCTTGCTCTGTCTTACCGACAGAGGCAATTTCTGGGGATGTATAAACAACTCCTGGGATTACATCATAGTTAACATGACCAGCCTTTCCGACAATAATTTCAGCAACCGCGACACCTTCGTCTTCAGCTTTATGGGCTAACATTGGGCCTTTAGTGCAGTCACCCACTGCATAAATATTCGATATATTCGTTTTAAAATTATCCGTTATTAGATAACCCCGTTCATCTTTTTCAAGATTTACAGCATCCAGACCAAGATTATCGGTATTTGGCTTTCGGCCTATGCATACTAATACAACATCAGCATTAATAGCCTTTGAATTTCCACCTGAGCTTGCTTCGGTTTGAACTTCTAAACCATTATTTATTTTATTGACGCTTACAACCTTCCTGCTGAGTTCAAATTTCATTTTTTGCTTTTTAAAAATTCGTAATGATTGTTTTTGGATTTCCGAGTCCATGCCTGGCATAATATGATCGAGATATTCTATCACTGTTACTTCTGACCCCAAACGACGCCAAACAGACCCAAGTTCCAAACCTATAACACCTCCCCCTATAACAACTAATTTATTTGGAACTTTATCTAAATTTAACGCACCAGTCGAAGATACAATATTCTTCTCATCAATTTCTACATTTGATAATTGCGCAACATTAGAACCTGTAGCGATAACAATATTTTTAGTGATGTGAGGTTCGCCATTAATTTCAACTGTATAAGGATCAATTATTTTACCTATTCCATTTTTGTGGATAACGTTATTTTTTTTAAATAAAAATTCTATTCCTGATGTTAACCCTTTAACTGTCTTCTCTTTAGCTGACATCATTTTTTTAAGGTCATAGCTAATATCCCCTATGAGGCCCATATCGATAAAATCATTTTGAGCCGTCTCCAACATTTCGGTTGAATGAAGTAATGCCTTAGATGGAATACATCCTACATTTAAGCACGTTCCGCCAAGCGTTTCGCGACTTTCTACGCATAAAACCTTTAGGCCTAGCTGCCCGCAACGAATGGCGCAATTATAACCTCCAGGCCCGCCACCAATAACTATTACATCATAATTATTTGACATGAAAACTCCGTAGTTAGTTAATTATCATTAATTTAATTAATATCAGCTTGGCTATAAACAATTGTAGCACTAGAGGTCTAGCAATAAACGTTCAGGGTCTTCTAAGCACTCTTTAACTCGCACAAGAAAAGTTACAGCCTCTTTGCCGTCGACTATACGGTGATCATAACTTAATGCTAAATACATCATAGGTCTGATAACAACTTTATCATCTATAACAACTGGGCGCTTCTCTATTTTATGCATGCCTAAGATGCCAACCTGTGGAGGGTTGAGTATTGGTGATGACATCAATGAACCATAGACTCCTCCATTGGAAATAGTAAATGTTCCCCCCATCATATCGTCCATTGAAAGCAATCCATCACGAGCCTTTGCTCCTAAGTCCCCTATACCTTTTTCGATACCTCCAAGAGAAAGACTATCGCAACCTCTTAGTACCGGCACTACAAGTCCCTTTGGGGTTCCAACAGCTACACTAATGTCATAATAGTTTTTATAGATAATATCAGTACCATCTATTTCGGCATTAACAGCTGGAATATCCTTGAGTGCCTGTACACATGCCTTCACGAAAAAACTCATAAAGCCAAGCTTTACACCGTGTTTTGAAACAAAGATTTCTTTATAATTATTTCGGATCCTCATTATGTTACTCATATCTACTTCATTATAGGTAGTGAGCATGGCAGCAGTATTTTGAGCATCCTTCAAACGTCGAGAAATGGTTTGACGCAACCGAGACATCCGCACTCGCTCTTCTCTTGGTTCTGACACTCTTACTCCACTCTTATCAGTAATGCTTTCTGTAAGAACTGGAGAATTTAATTTGGTATTTGCGATGGCAGACAAAGTATCGCCTTTGGTTATCCGGCCATCCTTACCATTACCTTTAATGGAGGAGCTATCAAGATTATTTTCTTTGATAAGTCTCTCTGCGCTTGGCATGGGGGGCTTATCAGTCTTCACAGGTTCAGCTTTATAATCAGAAACTGCAACTTCTTTATTATTATGAAGCTTTTCACCCACGTCAATTGGGTTTAATTCACAAAGAACTTGGCCCACTGATGCAGTTTCGCCTTCAATAACATTAATACAACTAATTATGCCAGCCATGGGAGCTACAATCTCTTGAGAGGCTTTATCAGTTTCGAGTTCTACTATAGTCTCGTCTTTAAATACATTATCACCAATATTTTTATTCCAAGATGCTACAGTAACTTCTGATACTGACTCTCCCAAATTCGGAACTAAAATTTGAGTTGAAGAGGTTTTACTAGAAGCCGGCACCTCCTTTAGTAAGGAAGGGTCAGAATTATTTGAATTTATTCGCGCCACTAAAGTCCCTACAGCGACATTATCACCCTCGCTTGCTAGTATTTCTTCCATAATTCCGTCTGCAGGAGAAACAATTTCTTGAGCAGCCTTATCAGTTTCGAGTTCAAGAATAGGATCATCTTTTTTTATAGTATCACCTACTTTTTTAAACCATTGAGCAATTGTAACCTCAGAAACACTCTCACCAACATTTGGAATAATAATATCAGTCATATATTTAACCTATTTTGCAAAAGCATTGTCAATAATGCTTTGCTGTTCTCTTTTGTGTTTAGCTGCAATACCTGTTGCAGTCGAGGCTGCAGAAGGACGACCTATATAACGTATACGGTCTTGTTTTAAATTTATAGATATTATTGTTTCATCAATCAATGGATTGATGAAAGACCAGGCACCCATATTTTTGGGTTCTTCTTGACACCAAACAAATTCTGCATTGCTAAATCTCTTTAACTCTTTATTCATTGCATGCTCAGGGTAAGGGTACAATTGCTCCACTCTTAGTATATAAACGTCATTTCTTTGCAACTTTTCTCTTGCTTCAAATAAATCATAATACACCTTACCAGAACAAATAATGACCCGTTTAATCTTATTATCAGAACAAAGCTTTATATTTGTTACTTCTGGTCTAAACTCTGCATCATCCCACAAAAGCCTATGAAAGTCAGAACCTGTTGCCATTTCTTTGAAAGTAGAGACACATAATTTATGTCGCAGCAGAGACTTAGGACTCATATTTATTAGAGGCTTTCTAAAATTACGTTTTACCTGGCGCCTTAAGACATGGAAATAATTTGCAGGAGTGGTTACATTAGTAACCTGCATATTGTCTTCAGCACACATTTGCAAATAACGTTCGAGTCTAGCGGAACTGTGCTCAGGACCTTGACCCTCATACCCATGCGGTAAAAGCATAACAAGGCCAGACATTCTTAGCCACTTTTGTTCAGCACTTGAAATAAATTGGTCGACCATGACTTGAGCGCCATTAGCAAAATCACCAAATTGCGCTTCCCATATGGTCAAGCTTTTAGGGGATGCGGCTGAAAAACCATATTCAAACCCCAAAACAGCTTCTTCCGATAAATGTGAATTTAATACTTGATAATATTCTTGTTTATCAGAGATATTATTCAAAGGCGTATATTTTTCTTCAGTTATCTGGTCTATTATATGAGACTGTCTTTGAGAAAAAGTACCTCTTTCTGAATCTTGACCAGATAATCGAACAGGATGTCCTTCGGAAATTAAAGTTCCAAAAGCTAGATGTTCAGCGAGTCCCCAATCAATGTTTTTTTCTTCAACAACTTTCTCAAATCTAGCATTGATTATCCGTTTTAAAGTACGGTGGATATTTACGGATCCAGGGACCGAAGTTATTTTTTTTCCAATATCTCTAAGTACATCTAACTTCACTGATGTATCTCCTTGGCGTCTCTCGTCTTTTGCCTCTGGCTGGGATAAACCTTGCCAGACTCCTTGCAACCAGTCTGGAGGTTGAGTTTTAAATGACTTCGCTTTTTCAAATTCAGAGTCTAAGTGCGTGTAAACACTCGCTACATCAACTTGATGTTCTTCTGCAGTTATATCGCCCACTGCGATTAAACGATCAGCATAAATCTCTCTTGTTGTCTTTTTTCCATCAATTGCTTTGTACATTAAAGGTTGGGTAAAAGAAGGATCATCGCCTTCATTGTGCCCGTATCTTCTGTAACAGATAATATCAAGTACAACATCTTTTCCAAATTTCTGGCGATACTCAGTTGCCACTCTTGCAGCAAAAACAACTGCTTCTGGGTCATCTCCGTTAACGTGGAATACTGGAGCCTCAACTATAAATGCCACATCAGAACAGTATTGACCAGAGCGATACTCACTGGGTGTAGTTGTAAAACCAATTTGGTTATTTACCACAACATGAATCGTACCGCCAGTTCTATAACCCACTAATTGGCTCATTTGGAAGCATTCCATAACAACACCCTGACCTGCAAAAGCGCTATCGCCATGAAGAATGACTGCCATTACTTTTTCCGGGTTATGAGATTGATATGTCCCAGAGGCCATTTGTTGCTTTGCTCGAGACTTGCCCATAACTACTGGAGAGACAACCTCAAGGTGCGAAGGGTTAGGCGCGAGAGAAAGATGAACATTGTTTCCATCAAATTGGCGATCGTTAGATACCCCCAAGTGATACTTCACATCTCCAGAACCATAGTCATCACCTCCTGATGACACACCTCCCAAGAATTCATGGAAGATAGCAGAGTAAGGCTTTTGCATGACTGAAGCCATCACGTTTAAACGCCCTCTATGCGGCATTCCAAAGTTAATGTCTTCAAGCCCTAACTGCCCACCTCGTTTGATAATTTGCTCTAATGCCGGGAGCAAACTTTCAGCACCATCTAGACCAAAACGTTTTGTACCCGGATATCGTTTATGGATAAGTTGTTCAAACGATTCACCCTCAATAAGTTTATGTAAAATTGCCCTTCTACCCTCTTTAGAAAAACTAATTTCTTTATCGGGGCCTTCAATACGCTCTTGCAGCCAACTCTTTTCGTCTGGGTCAGATATATGCATAAATTGCATTCCAAAAGTCGAACAATAAGTCCGCTTAAGAATTTCTAATATTCTATTAATAGATGCAGTTTGTAGCCCTAGCACTCCATCGATAAAAATCTCTCTGTCCAAATCACTATCAGTAAATCCATATGTTGATGGCTCTAGCTCTGAGTGCACCTCAGGTTTTAGCATATTTAGTGGGTCAAGATTAGCTATTAGATGGCCCCTCATACGGAAAGCTCTGATTAACATTAGAGCACGTAAACTATCTTTAGTTGCTTGCCTAACATCCTTGATGGAAGCATCAGGCATACGTTTAGAAATCTCTTTTTCTAACGTAACATTCTCACCCCAGTCTGAAGTTAAGGCTGAAGTCGTTTCTCCGTTTATATCCTTGGGCCAATTTACAGATTTCCAACTTGGGCCATCTGCATTTAGTTTAGCATTTTTAGAGTCTTCCCCAAGAGAAGAGAAATAATGTTGCCAACTAGGGTCAACACTTTGAGGGTTAGTAAAAAATCTAGCTTGCATTTTTTCAAGATAAGACGCGTTTCCGCCATCGAGAAATAATGTCTCAAGCATTTCTTTATTTTTTTTACTACGACCTTTGTCAGCCATAACATACCGTCTTTCAGAGCAATTAAGCTCCTATCCGTTGAGAACTTCCATCATTGTAACACCGAGCTTTGCAGGCGAGTCAGAAACACGTATCCCTGCTTTCTCCATTGCCATTATTTTATCTTCAGCGCCACCTTTTCCGCCAGAAACTATTGCCCCCGCATGGCCCATTGTTCGACCTGGAGGAGCAGTACGTCCTGCAATAAATCCAACCATAGGTTTTTTAATGCCTTTTTTCGCCATGTGAGAAACGTATTCAGCCGCTTCTTCTTCAGCGGATCCTCCAATTTCACCAATCATTATTATTTGCTTGGTATCCGCATCGTCAAAAAATAACTCTAAACAATCTATGAAGTTTGTCCCATTGATGGGATCTCCGCCAATGCCGATAGCAGTGGTTTGCCCCAAACCAACCTGAGAGGTTTGGTAGACAGCTTCATATGTTAGTGTCCCTGAACGCGATACAACACCGCAAGTTCCTTTTTTAAATATTTTACCTGGCATAATTCCAATTTTACATTCCTCTGGAGTTAGAACACCTGGGCAATTAGGACCTATTAATCTAGAGTTTGAGCCTTGAAGTGCTCTTTTTACAGGTATCATATCAGTAACAGGAACTCCTTCAGTAATTGCAATAATCAATTCCATTTGAGCCTCTATGGCCTCTAAAATTGAGTCTGCCGCAAAGGGAGGTGGAACGTAAATTACTGAGGCTGTGGCACCAGTGGCATACTTAGCCTCAGCAACAGTATCATAGTTTGGCAAACCAATGTGAGTGCTTCCACCTTTACCAGGGGTAACGCCAGCAACCATTTTGGTGTCATAGTATGCAAGAGCTTGCTCCGTGTGGAATGTACCTGTTTTACCGGTCATGCCTTGAGTAATAATTTTTGTGTCTTTATTTATGAGTACTGACATTATATTGCTCCAACCGCTGTTACAATCTTTTGTGCAGCATCATCTAAGTCATCAGCAGCTATAACGTTCAAACCTGAATTATTGATAATATTTTTACCTTCTTCTACATTTGTTCCTTCAAGCCTAACAACTAGTGGAACCTCAAGGCCCACCTCCTTGACAGCATCCACGGTTCCTTGCGCGATAACATCACATTTCATAATTCCGCCAAAGATATTAATCAAAATTCCTTTTACCTTAGAATCTGATGTCAAAATTTTAAAAGCGGCAACAATATTTTCTTTGGTAGCTCCCCCACCCACATCTAAGAAATTTGCAGGCTCAGCGCCATATAGTTTTATAATATCCATAGTTGACATTGCCAGTCCTGCGCCATTCACCATACACCCAATATTTCCGTCAAGTGCTACATATGATAAATCAAATTTCTTCGCCTCAGTTTCTTTAGAGTCCTCTTCCGTGATATCCCTCAATTCTTGAATATCTTTATGCCTAAAAAGAGCATTTTCATCAAAACTTATCTTCGCGTCTAAGCAATGTAATCTTTGGTCCTCAGTAACAATTAATGGATTAATCTCTAGCATACTCATGTCTTTGGATATAAAGCCTTCATATAAGGTACGACCAAGTGCATTTGCTTGCTTACCTAAATCCCCATTTAACTCTAATGCTTTGGCAAGCCTTCGGCCGTGATGAGGCATAAATCCTGTAGCGGGATCAATATCAAAATTGATGACCTTCTCAGGAGTATCATGAGCAACTGCCTCTATGTCCATACCCCCTTCAGTTGAAACGATAAACGATACACGCGAAGTTTCCCTATTTATAATGATAGAAAGGTAGAGTTCTCGGTCAATGTCCGAACCATCCTCAATGTAAAGCCTATTAACTTGCTTTCCATCCTCGCCCGTTTGAGCAGTCACAAGATGCGATCCAAGCATTTGATACGCATTTTCTACAACCTCGTCTACAGACCAAGCTAATCTGACGCCGCCCTTTTCACCAGCAGAATTTTCAATAAAAGTACCCTTGCCTCGTCCACCAGCATGAATTTGAGATTTAACCACCCATAGGGGGCCCCCTAATTCTTTAGCGGCTGCTTCAGCTTCAGAAGCATCAAATATTGCTATACCTTTAGATACCGGTGCACCTATTTGTTTAAGTACAGATTTACCTTGATATTCATGGATATTCATGGATCTTCTCTCAACTTTTATTTCAAATGATCAGAACTAAATTTAACCTTAACTTGATAGTGTCTATAAGGGTGCTATTTCTCACTAGCAACAGCCGAAAACGTATTTTAATTAAAAAAATTAAATCTAGTAGCGCTCATCTATAAACAAATGCTAGTTTTAAGACACACAAGCTAAACTAATTAAAAAAACGCTGAGCTTTATAAAATTAATTGCTGTCAACTGAACAATACAAAAAAATTAATTTTCTGAAAAGCAGACTAATCTCGAAGGCTAGGCTCCATCTCTTGGCACTCAGAAATTATATTCTCGACAGCTGCCACAGAGTTCATAAACATCTCTCGCTCATCACTCTTCAAACGTAAGTTCATTACTTTTTCAACACCTCTAGAACCAATCATAGCAGGAGCCCCTACATAGAGACCTCTTACGCCAGCAATTTGTCCAGAAAGTCTGACTGCACACGGCAAAATACGTTTTTTATCACGTAAATAACTGGTGGCCATTTCGATAGCAGACTCTGCGGGAGCATAAAATGCAGAACCATTACCTAACAAAGCTACAATTTCACCGCCTCCCTTTCGCGTTCTTTCTACAATTGCATCAATACGCTCTTGGGTTGTCCATTTCATTTTAATGAGATCTGGTAGCGGAACACCATTAACTGTTGAATAACGCGTCAACGGAACCATTGTATCGCCATGTCCTCCTAGGACAGAGGCATGTACATCCTCAACTGAACAATTGAATTCATCCGCTAGAAAATAGCGGAAACGGGCTGAGTCTAAAACCCCCGCCATACCAACAACTTTGCGCGGTGGAAGACCAGAAAACTTCTGTAATGCCCATACCATAGCATCAAGAGGGTTGGTAATACAAATAACAAAAGCTTTTGGGGCATATTGCTTTATGCCTTCTGCAACCTGTTTTATTACGCCCAAGTTCTTACCAACTAGGTCTTTACGATCCATCCCAGGCTTACGAGGGAAACCGGCAGTTATTATGCAAACATCAGCACCCGCTATATCTGCATAATTATTAGTACCTTTGAGCTGTGAGTCTTTTCCGAATACTGGAGCTGCTTCAGATAAATCCAACGCTTTACCCTTAGCTGTACCCTCGAAAATATCAAAAAGAACAACATCACCAAGCTCTTCGCGCGCAGCTATATGCGCAAGTGTTCCGCCGATCATACCGGCTCCTATAAGGGCGATTTTAGCTCGTGCCATGAATATTCCTCTCATCTATGGTTGATGGTGCTTTAACGGGTAACTAAGCGAGTCGCAATAAAATATAATCAATAAATAAAGTTTATTTTAATTAGCCTTGACCCTCAGTAAGCACTCTTCTTTGACTCAGGTATTCTGCACTTCTCATCTCCATTAATCTGCTTGATGTCCTTTCAAATTCAAAAGCTCCGTCACCTTTATTATAGAGATCATGCGGCTCTACCTCGGCGCTAATGATTAATTTTGTTTTTGTTTCATAAAGAGTGTCTATTAATGTTACAAAACGTTTGGCTTCATTGCGATTGTGCGCACCAAGCTTAGGTACATTTTCTAAAATTAATGTTTGAAAAGCATGGGATAGTTTAAGGTAATCCGCAGCCCCTAATGCACGGGCACACAGATAATTAAAAGTTGTTCTCGCTGTTCCTGCGGCAGTTTGACTGATTACTAAATTTCGTCCCTGAATCCTTAAAATTGTTTCGTGCCCCCTAGCTGCTCCCGTTAATCGTTGCCAAGCCTCATCAATAGCTGCCTCTGACTTTGAGCCCAAAGGAGAGTAATATACGGGTGCAGCCTGTAATTGCCTTAATCGATGATCTGTATCTCCTCCAAATTCATAAATTTTTAAATGAGCATGCATCATTGGAATAAAAGGTAAAAAAAGAGACCGGTTTAATCCATTTTTATAAAGTTCCTCGGGGGCTCTATTTGATGTGGCCACAACAACAATATCCTTTCTCCAGAGAACCTCAAAAAGTCGTGACAATATCATAGCATCAGTAATATCCGTGACATGAAATTCATCAAAACACAATAATTTGGACTCCCGTGCTATTTCTTCGGCTACAGGCTTAATAGGATCACCTTTACCAAATTTACGCCAATGGTTTATACGAGAATGCACAAGAAGCATAAAAGAATGAAAGTGTACTCTTTTTTTTTCTCTTACCACTGCCATATCAAAAAACCAGTCCATTAACATAGACTTTCCCCTACCAACTCCTCCCCAAAGATATAGACCTTTCATAAATGTAGGGCGTAGTCGAAAATTTCTGAACTCAATTGAACGACTAGATAATAGTAGCAACAATTCATCGAGTTGTTTTGCCGCGTCTAATTGGGATTGGTCAGAAGCTAGCTCTCCAGCAGCGATCCGAGATTTAAGTTCAGAAACTACACTCATAGCAAATCAAGTAAAAGGAGAATTGCTAAAAATGGTAATCCAAAGCTAATAATTATTAAAATCAGCAAAAGTGGTTTATTTTTTATCGGTGCAGCACGCATAAATCTACCTAACGCGGCTCTTGATAAGGTCAAGAGGTAGTTAATAAGTAATTTCCTTAAGCTTTCGTTCATTTTCAGTACATAAAGTGTAATTTACAGAAACAAATCACCAAAACCGTTTTCTTTTGCGTTTAAAGATATCGAGGAGACCAAAATGGAAAAAATTAGTCAGTCAGTGACAGATACCCTACCAAGTAATCTTCAATGGCTTGCAGGGCCATTGATAGCAATAGGGGTGATAATCATAGGATACTTCGTATCAAAGATTGCACAAGGCATAGTTTCAAGTGCTATAAATCGAACTGGAATTGGTCGAAAAGTAAAGACAACAGGAGGAAATATTGGAAAATCTTTATCAAAGGCAGTTTTTTGGGTTCTTTGGTTAATATTTATTCTTACTGGCCTTGGTGAATTTCCACTACTCTCTAATCAGCTAAGTTTTTTAAATGGCATGATGGATAATATTTTAAATTACTTACCGCAACTTGCTGTTGGCGCTTTTGTGCTCACGGTAGGGATTTTTTTATCACGAGTTGTAAAAGAAGCACTTACATCAACTTTAGAGGCAGCTCAAATAGACAATCTTGTAACACGTTTCGGGTTAACTGGTGATGGAGAGAAATCTACATCCCTTGCAAAAAGTTCAGGATTGATAATTGCTGCAATTGTAATCATTACAGCGGCTGCAACTGCAATTGGAATCTGGGATATACCTGGAGTTTCAGACCCTGTAGGAAATCTGTTAAATGCAATTTTAGGATACATACCAAGAATTATTGGGGCGGCAATAATTCTATGCATATTTGTTTTTATTGGAAAATTTGTTTCTAATCTGGCCAAAAGTACATTGCCTGCCTTAGGGATTGATAATTCATTATCATCTTTTGCAAGCTTAGATGGTAAAGGAACAAATTTTATACCCTCCAACGTGATAGCTAATATTGGTTTTATAGGAGTAGCATTAACAGGGCTTACAGCAGCTATGAAAGCTCTTGGAATTAATGAGCTAACGAACGTGTTTAACACTTTACTTGAAATTGGTGGAAGGGTTGTACTTGGAGCTGTAATTATAGGCGCGGGTCTGTTTATAACTAATTTTATAGCAAAAATAGTCACACAAACATCTGGTGATCTAGCAGGGAAAATAATTAAATATGCAACTATGGTAATAGTCATATTTATGGGCTTAGAAACCATGCAGCTTGGTGAAGGAATAGTCGATACTGCGTTTCGTTATTCTGCAATGGCTGCCGCAGTCGCAGCTGGAGCAGGAGGGGCAATTGCTTTTGGTCTTGGCGGTCGTGAATGGGCGGCAAAAAAACTTGAGCTATGGATGCCAAATGATAAAAACGTACGAAAAAGATGATTGCTTACTAAATTCCACTATCACTAATATTTTGTAGAATAGTTTTATCATTTAGAGCTTCGCGCGGCAATGAAATCAGTTTAGTTATGTAACTATAAAACATATCATAAACATTACGGAATGCTATACTTCGCAAATCCTGGTCAGTTACAGCAACCGGGTCAGCAGCAGGCCAATGTATTTTTATACTTTTCCCGGGAAAAATTGGACATGACTCTGCTGCGGCGTTATCGCAAACAGTTATTACAATGTCCATTTTGGGTCCTACTTTAAATTCGCTCCATGATTTTGAATAGTAGTGGTCAATGGAATGACCTCTGTTTAATAATTCTGTTAACGCATCAGGGTGTGGCTTTACAGATGGGCTACTGCCTGCCGACCATGCGGAAAATTTACCATTTCCGATGTCATTTAAAATAGCCTCAGATATAATTGAGCGAGCAGAGTTCCCAGTACATAGAAACAAAACATTTAACGGATAGACTTTTAACATTTTATAACTTTCATAACTTGTACAAAACTTTAGATCGCAGATTAATACCAAAAACTAATTATTTTTTAAACTTAGATTTTTATTTTTATTTTTATTTTTCGTTAATAAGCATTATAGGAACATAGATGCATATAGTAGAAGAACTTATATCAGAACGTGCCCCAAAGCTGATGGGTAGGCCTGCTTTATTTAAACTTTTAAGGCCAATGCTTTATAGAATGTTAGCCTATGATGCTGCAGTATTCCTCACAGATGCGATCAAAAATAAAACTGGTCATCATGCATTTAAATTAATGGCCAAACATATAAACCCCAGAATATCTGTACAAAATCTCGACCGCCTACCGAAAACAGGGAAATGTATTTTAATTAGTAATCACCCCACTGGACTTGCAGATGGCATAGCTGTTTACCAATCCATTAAAGAACGAAGGCCTGATCATATTTTTCTTGCAAACTCTGATGCCTTACGCGTTATGCCATTGGCTACAGACCTATTTATTCCTGTTGAATGGAAAAAAGAAAAGAGAAGTACGAAAAAAACTCGTCGAACCCTTTTTTTATTAAAACAAGCTTTAAAAGAAAACAAATGTATCATAATTTTTCCCAGTGGAAGGCTCGCAAAATTCACTTGCAGAGGACTTATAGATAGAAAGTGGGAAAGCTCGGCAGCAATGCTAGCAAGAAAATATCAAACACAAGTTGTTCCTTTAAAAATAGAGGCAAGAAATAGTTTTTTATATTATCTATTTGCCTGGATAAGTCGTGAGCTACGGGATATAACTCTTTTTAACGAACTTTTAAACAAAAAGGGTAAGACATTTAAGCTAACTTTTGGTGAACCAATAACCTCTGAAAATTTATCAAAAAATGCGGTGGAGGCGACCCAAAAAATAAGAGGTGCAGTTGAAAGCCTGTAGACTGGATCTCGCTAGCTTAAGCTCTTGCAACCATCATTTTCTTAACTTCTGCAATTGCTTTTGCTGGGTTTAAGCCTTTTGGACAAACATTTGCACAATTCATAATTGTATGACAGCGGTATAGCTTAAAAGGGTCGTCAAGTTTTTCTAAACGCTCATCTTGAGCATCGTCACGACTATCGACTAACCAGCGATGGGCCTGCAATAGGGCCGCAGGACCTAAATATCTATCTCCATTCCACCAATATGACGGACAAGATGTTGAACAAGACGCACATAAGATACATTCATAATAACCGTCTAATTTATCTCTATCTTCTATTGTTTGGGTCAGCTCTTCAGTAGGAAGAGGTGTAGAAGTATGGAGCCAAGGCTCAATCGAAGCATATTGTTTATAGAAATTTGATAAATCAGGAACTAGGTCACGTACAACCGGCATATGAGGCAAAGGTGAGATTGATATACTCTTGCCTGATACATCTTCAATGGCTTTTGTACATGCAAGTGTATTCCGGCCACCTATATTCATAGCACAGGAACCACAAACACCCTCTCTGCATGATCGGCGAAAAGCTAGAGTTGGATCTATTTCGTTTTTTATTTTAAAAAGTGCGTCTAGCACCATGGGGCCGCATTCGTCTAAATCAATATGATAAGTGTCCCAATAAGGATTGCTGCCATCTTCAGGGTCATAACGGTAGATCTTAAAAGTTTTGATGTATTTTCCACTAGCCTTTACTGGCCAGTCTTTGCCCTTAGCAATCTTTGAGTTCTTAGGAAGCGTGAGCTGTACCATTAAAAATATTCCTTATTTTAAACAAGTATAATAGCAAGGTGCAAAGTATGCGACGGTTTTTTTTTGTTTTTTTGTCGCGGTCAAGGTCAACATATTATTAATTTTTACAACACTCTCAATAAAAAACTATTTATTAGTTTTTCTATCTAAAAACTGCGGTGATCTTTTATCTAAAAAAGATTGAACACCCTCAGCACAGTCTGCGCTTGCAAAAGCTTTACTTAACATCTCACTTTCCATCATGTGTAAATCAAAAGGTCCTTTGCCAAGCATAGACTCTCTCAACAATTTCTTATTATTGGAAACGCTGGTTGGGGAACAATTGATCGCTATATCTCGAGCTAATTCAAGTGACCTTTTGAGTACATCCTCTGGTTCACATATCTCGGCTATCAAGCCGCCATCATAAAGCTCTTCAGCCATCATAATGTTACCCTTTAAAATCCATTCATTTGCTTTAGAAAAGCCAACAAGTTTAGGAAGGAAAAAACTTGCTGCACCATCAAAGACTATTCCTCTTCTGGCGAATGGAAAGGCAAATTTTGATTTTTTTGAAGCAATTCTTATGTCCATAGCTAAGGTCATTGTTGCACCTATACCAACAGCTGCACCGTTGATTGCGGCAATAATGGGTGTATCACAATCGAATATTGCCAAGTTTAAAATGCCCCCAGCATCACGGTTTATACCATTTATTGCTTCTGCACCCATTCCACTATCAAGGTTAGCACCTCCGAATCCTTCGCTGATATCAGCGCCAGCACAAAAAGCCCTTCCAGCTCCTGTGACAACAATAGCCCTCACAGAAGTGTCCTTATCAGCAGAAACGATTGCCTCTAAAAGTGCTGAGTGGAGCTCCATGTTGTAGGAATTCATAGTTTCTGGTTTATTCATTGTAACCAGGACAACCGAAGGTGTCTGCTCATCCCTTACTGAAAGTACAAGTGACATTGATTAGGCCTTTTCGTTATTTTATGATCAACTCAGTTAAATCATAGCTAGCAGAAGTATTAAACTAGGTGTATTTTAGTATACTCTTTTCTTTGGTTTGATGTAATCTATACCATCCGTCATAGTGTGCTGATGAACAGGACGATAGTTAATTTTGACCTTATTCTTATCAGCATCGTACCATGCCAGGGTATGCTTCATCCACTTTTTATCATCGCGATCTACATAATCCTCATGTGCATGAGCACCACGCGACTCTTTTCTATTATTTGCTGAAGCCATAGTCACCATCGCTTGGCAAATCAAATTATCTAACTCAAGAGCTTCCATAAGATCTGTATTCCAAATCATTGTTTTATCATACACTACAATGTCTTTAATGGAATCAGCTATATCTGTTATTTTATCAACTCCCTCTTGCATACTTTCTTCAGTACGAAAAACAGCACAGTGTTCCTGCATCGCTTTTTGAAGGCTCAATCGAATTTCAGAAGTTTTCTTTGATCCACTAGCTGCTTTGAAATTTTCTAGTCTTTCAAGAGAGGACTGTCCCGCGTCTTTTGAAAGAGGTTTTTGTTCAGCATTAGCCTTAATTGTTTCTCCGCAACGCATACCGGCAGCCCGGCCAAACACAACCAGATCAATCAAACTATTGGATCCCAATCGGTTTGCTCCGTGAACAGATACACATGCTGCTTCTCCAACAGCCATTAACCCTGGGACAATAGCATCAGGATCTTTTCCTTTTTTGGTTAACACCTCGCCGTGATAGTTAGTTTGTATGCCACCCATGTTATAATGGCACGTAGGAAGGACAGGTATAGGCTCCCGAGTTACATCGACGCCAGAGAAAATCTTGGCCGTCTCAGAAATTCCAGGCAATCGGGCAGCTAATACTTTGGGGTCAAGATGGTCAAGGTGCAAAAAGATATGATCCTTGTCTTTACCCACACCTCGGCCTTCGCGGATTTCCATTACCATAGCACGGCTCACCATATCACGCGGAGCTAGGTCTTTCACGCTAGGAGCATATCGCTCCATAAAACGCTCTCCTTCGGAATTTGTTAAATACCCGCCCTCTCCACGGGCGCCTTCCGTTATAAGACATCCTGCTCCATAAATTCCTGTAGGATGAAATTGAATGAACTCCATGTCTTGAAGGGGCAAACCTGCTCTCAAAACCATAGCATTGCCATCACCGGTGCATGTGTGAGCTGATGTAGCACTAAAAAATACTCTTCCGTAGCCACCTGTTGCTAGAATAACTTTTTGTGCTCTAAAGCGATGCAGGGTTCCGTCATCTAATTTCCAAGCGGTGATGCCTCTGCAGACACCATCTTCCATAATTAAGTCTAACGCAAAATACTCTATAAAAAATTCAGCTTCATTACGCAACGACTGTCCATATAAAGTGTGCAACATTGCATGACCGGTACGGTCTGCGGCAGCACAGGTTCTTTGGACTGGAGGTCCTTCTCCAAATTCTGTTGTATGGCCTCCGAAAGGTCGCTGATAAATCTTACCATCTTCATTTCGCGAAAACGGCATTCCCCAGTGCTCCAGTTCGTAAACAGCTTTTGGGGCTTCACGGCACAGATATTCAATGCTGTCTTGATCTCCAAGCCAATCAGAACCCTTGACTGTATCATACATATGCCAGCGCCAGTCATCCGGACCCATGTTTCCTAAAGAAGCGGCAATCCCCCCTTGAGCTGCTACAGTATGAGAGCGGGTAGGAAATACTTTACTGACACACGCTGTCTTTAAACCTGCTTGAGCTGCCCCAAGGGTAGCCCTCAAACCAGAACCGCCCGCCCCAACAACAACAACGTCATATGTATGATCTATCCATTTTGTCATTATGCTGTTCCCAGTGTTAGTCTAAAAATTGTATATGCAGCTATAACCCATACGATTGAGGCTAACAGACGGTTGGTGATTAACGATACAGAACGTAATTTACCTCCAAAATAGTCCATTATTACTTCATCAAATTCAAGCTTGGAATACCAAAGGGCAGAGGTAAAAAATGCCATAAAACCAACCCCTCCTGAAGTACTTCCAAGCCAGTTAACAAACCCTTGTGAACCACCTGTTACGGCTTCAGCTGCGCTAATGAGCACAAACGGCAAACTTATAATCAGCCCATAACCAACAAGATTGTGAATTTTAGTGTGGGTAGAGTTTTTCGACATCTGCAATCTCCTAAACACTCATTAATAACATGCAAAATGTCCATATTAAGGCAATGATTATCATTAAATAAGATAGAGTGTTGTTTTTAGCTGGGTCCATCATGGAGCCATTATTCCATATCGCATGTCGCGCCTGAGCTAAAGCCATGAAAGTAAACGCAAAAATAAATACCCCGAAACCAATTAATCCGATTGGGCTAAAAATGATAAACTCTAGAGGAAGAGAGCCAGTATTGGATAAGTAAAAAATCCCAATAGTTACGATTATTAAACCAATATAAGCAATTATAGCGCTAGCACGGTGTAAAATAGAACTCAGCATAGCGGGGTGCCACTTCCAAACCTGCAAGTGAGGCGCCATAGGGCGTTTATTATTCCATTTAGCAGACATATAATACTTTCATTGAATAGGGAGAGTAAGTTAGCTACACTTATAGCTGAGTCAACGTTGAATCTAGTAGTATTTTAGGTCAGAATGCCACGCTAAATACAGTCCTCTGCTTGACCTTTAACCATCTGATGACTAATTACGGGTGATGACAATAAGACCCATACTCACAGTACCCGATCCAGTTTTGAAACAAGTTTCTAAACCCATTGAAAATGTTACTGATGAAACTCGAGCTTTGATGGATGATATGCTAGAAACAATGTATGCAGCTCCTGGAATAGGTCTTGCAGCCATTCAAATTGGTGTTCCACTAAATGTCATAGTGATGGACCTAGCTAGAGAAGGCGATCAACCTAATGTTAAGTACTTCGCTAATCCCGAGATACTAGAAACTGCAGAAGATCTATCGACTTATGAAGAAGGGTGCCTCTCAATACCTGACGTATTTGAATCAGTTGAAAGACCCGAAAAAGTAAAGCTTACATATTTAGACTATGATGGAAAACGAGTAACGGAATGGTGCGAAGGCCTTTACTCCACCTGTATTCAACATGAAATGGACCATCTCAAGGGTATAGTTTTCATAGATTACCTATCGCGCCTTAAAAGAGACCGCGCAGTAAAAAAAGTTCAAAAATCAAATAAATTAAAAACAGGTATTTGAGACTTTAAAGGCACCTTAAAATGAACATTAAAATAAAAAAAGCAGAGCCCTAAAGTGTCTTTAAGTATAGTTTTTATGGGTACACCCGAGTTTGCAGTTCCTTCACTAGCAGAAATTATTGCGAACGGCTATAACGTGAAAAGAGTATACACTCAGCCTGCTAGAAAGTCTGGTCGTGGCAAAAAAATTACAAAATCTCCAGTACATCAATTTGCAGAAATTATGGGTATCCCCGTTGAAACCCCTGAAAAATTCGATGATCCCGGGATTATCAAAGAACTTGAAAATTTACAGGCTGATGTATGCTGCGTTGTTGCCTACGGACAAATTTTACCAAAAAAAGTTCTAATGTCTACTAAATTTGGTTGCTTAAATCTGCATGCTTCACTTCTCCCTAGGTGGCGGGGCGCAGCTCCAATACATCGAGCTATAATGGCAGGTGATAAACAAACTGGAGTGCAAATACAGCAAATGAAAGAAAGCCTAGATACAGGTGACATACTGCTGTCAGAATTTATTAGTATTGGAGATAAAGACACAACAGGGTCTTTATTCCAAACTATTTCTAGAATTGGTGCAAGTATGTGGCCTAGAGTACTTAGCGCGCTTGAACGCGGCGGACTTCGTCCATACGCGCAAGAAGGCAAATCCACTTATGCGCGCAAAATCAAAAAAAATGAATCAAGAATCAATTGGAACCTGCCCGCCAATAAAGTGGACCAGCACATACGCGGCCTATCGCCTTTTCCAGGGGCATGGTGTGAAATCAACGGCGAGCGCGTCAAAGTCCATATGAGCGAACACCTAAAGTATAATAATTTAGATGGCAGCCAAGCAGGAACAGTTCTTGAAGAGGACTTAACAGTTGCATGCAGTCAAGGCGCGGTTCGTTTAATAGAGGTCCAGCCTGCAGGAAAGTCAAAAATGAACGCACAAGAATTTTTAAAAGGTAGGAAAGTACTTTTAAAGAATGTTTTGAAATGATTAAGTCATCAGAAATATATAATTATTATTTGCCATTTACTTCAGTTGCTTTGTATGCCGCGCTATAAATTAACCATTGAGTACGATGGAGGCCCGTACATAGGCTGGCAACGGCAAAAAATTGGCCTAAGTGTTCAAGGTGTCCTTGAGAATGCAGGAAAGAAATTAAATCACAATAAACCTGTTGAAGTATATGGTTCAGGACGAACAGATAGCGGCGTTCATGCATTAGCGCAGATAGCTCACATGGATTTAAACAAAGAATACGGCACTGATAAAATACGCGATGCTATGAATTTTCATATGGCCAGTGACCCTGTAACCATTCTTAAAGCAGAGGTGGTGTCAGATGACTGGCATGCGAGGTTTGATGCCATAGAAAGAAGATACCTATACCGTGTTATTGATCGCCGGATGAAGCTATCTTTAGACAAAGGTAGGGTTTGGAGAGTTCCAGTAAAGCTCAATGAAGATACCATGCACCAAGCCGCTCAGTATCTTGTAGGACAACATGACTTTACAACATTTAGAGATACGCAATGCCAAGCTAAAAGCCCCACAAAAACTATCGATGCCATAACCATAACACGCGTAGAGGAAGAAATTCATTTTTATTTTCGCGCAAGAAGTTTTCTACATAAGCAAGTTAGGTCGATGGTTGGTAGTCTAATTGAAGTTGGCCTTGGAAAGCAGGAACAATATGCAATAAAAAAAATGCTTGATGGCAAAAAAAGAACACTTTGCGGTCCAGTGGCACCTCCAGATGGATTATATCTGATATCTGTAAAATATTAAGAGCTTTGTTAACAAATGACAGCGCTGTCAATAATTTATTGACAAGTTTATAGGACCTGTGATTAAAATGGTTGCATAAAAACTCTTAAAAAAAACTAAGATGACATTAAAAAAAATTACCATATTAATTATTATATTTCTATCAGTCCTTCCTGCATGTGGTGGTAGTTCAGAAAATTCTGCACCCCCACCAGTTGTAATAGCGCCTCCAGCTGTAACGCCCCCATCTGCAGAGAGGCCCACAACTCCAACGTCGCCGCCAGAGGGTCCAAGTTACCACCCAGCCGATAAAGGGTGGGAGCTTATGTGGTCCGATGAATTCAATGACACCTCAGTTGACACTAATAACTGGAACTTGAAAAATGAATGTTGGGGAGGCGGTAATGATGAAAAACAATGCTATACTGATAGAAAAGACAATATCGAAACCATAAATGGTGTAATGCGATTAGTCGCATTAGAGGAAACATTTACTGGCCCAAATAGAGACAGCGACGCGAGTCAAAGCACACAACCTTACACATCAGGAAAGATTACTACTGAAGGGCTTCACGAGTGGACCTATGGCAGAATAGAATTTAGGGCTAAGCTACCAGAAGGGCAAGGAAGTTGGCCTGCATTTTGGATGCTGGGCGCATCAGATGTTTATGGGGATACCTGGCCTCTTTATGGTGAAATTGATATAATGGAAGCAGTTAACCTGGGGGCACGTTGTGATGAATGTAATGGAACAGATGGAGAAAATAGAACCGTATATGCCCTCCATTTTGGAAGTTTATATCCAAATAACAGTATAATTGATGGAAGAACTTATCTAGCTGACAAATCCAATCCAGCAGACAACTATCATGTATGGGCACTCGAATGGGGTAAGGGTGTAATTAAATGGTTCCTCAATGGCGAACTTTACGGAACGATCAGGAATGACGCCTGGTTTACAGATGGAGCCCCTGAAAACGTTAATGCACCTTATGACCAGCCCTTTTACTTGATCTTAAATCTAGCTATAGGCGGAGGTTTTCCTGAACCATTAAACGAAACAGGTGTATCTGATGATACATTGCCAAATCAATTTCTGATAGATTGGGTTAGAGTATATCAATGCAGCACTGACTTTAGAAATGGCCTCGAATGTATGTCTTAAAAGTAATTAAGTAGCTTAGTTTAAGCTTGTTAAAATAATGGATAAGCCCACCAAGTTAATACCACAACCCGTCACAATTGCAGTACCATTTTTAAAAAAAAGTATACTTTTTGCTAAAAAAATATCTATTATTAGTATTGTTAAAAATCCCAATAGAGCAACAAAATTTGTTAAATAAAAGGGAATTAATCCAAGACTGTGAAAATAAAAAACTGCCCCCACAAAAACAGATAGCCATACAATGCACCAATGCCGGGTTATTAGCCAAGGCCTAAGTCGATCTTGAAAGTCAAAAACCATCACAACGATCAACGCCATTGCTGAGAAACTAAGAAGATATAAAAAAAGAATTATAGTTATCGATGTAAATGGCAGCACCTCAAAGAAGCTATCATAGTTATTACTATTTTTCTTACTTTGCAAAATATATGCAATAAAATAAAAGCTCGGTAGAATTAACAATAATCCAAAAAAACTTTTAAATACGCCGCCGCGGTTTAATTCGAAGAAATCTTCCCACCCTAATTTGCCAAGAAGGACTGCCAAACATCCTTTTAAATTAGCAAAAATATTCAATTGAAGTAGCTCTGTAAAACTTCTTTATAAATTTTAGTTAAAGACAATATATCCTCAACATTAACTTGCTCATTAACCTGATGCATAGTTGCACCCACAAGCCCAAATTCTGCAACAGGTGCATAATGGGTTATAAAGCGAGCATCTGAAGTGCCGCCCGAGGTAGACAAATCCGGTACGACTCCGAGAATTTTTTTAGCGGAGCTTTGGATAATATCTGTCAGTTTGCAAGGAGGAGTCAAAAAGCTTTCACCCGAAACTCTTACATTTAAGTCAATTGACCCCTCAAAGTTCAAGCGAGCATCACTAATGATACCTTCTATCCATTCAACAAGTGTGGAACTATTATGTTCAACATTAAACCTGATATTAAAACGAGCACCCGCTTTTTCAGGTATCATATTTTCCGTGGGATTACCTACATCAATGGTGGTTATCTCTAAGTTTGAAGGTTGAAAAAACTCCGAACCATCATCAAGATGACGCGACTGAAGGCTATCAATAATATCTACCAGAGTAGGAATTGGATTGATTGTGAGATGTGGATAAGCGACATGTCCTTGCTTTCCTATAACTTTTATTTCTGCATTTAATGACCCGCGCCTACCATTTTTAATCATTTCTCCCATTTTAGTTGGATTAGTTGGCTCTCCTACAAGACAGTGATCTATTTTTTCACCCTCATCAGTTATTGCTGAAAGTAATTTCTTTGTACCGTTAACTGCAGGTCCTTCTTCATCGCCTGTTATTAGAAAGCTAACCGATCCATCAGGCTTCCATCCTGTTTCAAGTAATTCGGAAAGTGCCCCTACAAAGGCGGCTATTGCGCCTTTCATATCTGCGGCACCGCGCCCTATAAGTTTTCCGTCCTTGATTTCGCCTGCAAATGGGTCGAGATCCCATCCTTTTTTATCACCAGGCGGCACAACATCTGTGTGGCCTGCAAAGCAAAAATTTGGAGATTTATCGCCTATGCGTGCGTATAAATTATCTACTCTGTCCTCGCCAGATCCAAAAGGATATCTTCGACACCTAAAGCCAAGAGCAGATAGTTGTTTTTCCAATCTATCAAGGGCTCCTTCATCTCTGGGTGTAACAGAAGGGTGTGTAATCAAGTCAGCTGCAAATTTTACAGGGTCTATTGAATTTTTTATACTCATATTTCTAACTAAGCCTTGATAAATAATACATGCAAGTTTTTTATCTTTCTGGTACTTCGCAAACGATGCCAGTAGGACCATGCATACAATACCCATTAGGGTTTTTAGCAAGGTATTGCTGATGATAATCTTCTGCAGGGTAATAGATTGGAGCGGCTTTAAGTTCGGTGGTTATTGTTTTCCCATAAGCAATTTCATATCTAGAAATTGCCTCCTGGGCATTAATATTCTGATCTTCTGTGTAGGTATAAATAGTACTCCTATATTGCGAACCACGGTCATTACCTTGTCTATTACCTTGAGTGGGATCGTGATTTTCAAAAAAAACCTTTAATATTTCATCAAAGTTAATAATCTGTGGGTCAAAAACTACATGAACCACTTCTGCATGACCTGTAGTACCAGTGCAAGTCTTAGGATAATCAGGGTCTTGAGTATGTCCTCCAGAGTAACCAACTGACGTCACAAAAACTCCGTCAAGCTTCCAGAATATTCTTTCAGCCCCCCAGAAACAACCCATACCAAGTTGAACTTGCTGCATATCACTTGGGATAGTTTCAAACATATTCTTGCTGTTTAAATAATGCACTGGATTTTCGCATAGCTGGTTTTTAATTATCACAATGTCTCCAAAAATTTCTTTATCTGTATTTATTTAATCAATTATCGGCTTGATACAGTTTGACAAAATACCTGCCATTATAACCGCTTTATCATTAGTATCTACGTGGTCTTGGCGTATCTCGATTGCAAGGTGTCGTAATGAGCGGGGCGCAACATTCTCGTCTATTGTATGATTTAAATCATGGGCGGAATAAGGCTCATTAATGCCTAGGTTTAAATGAGCTCCATATAAACTTAATTGATTTTGAAATCTTTTAGCTGATGGCGCGTCATGTTTAACAAGCAGTCCCATATCAACAGTTCTGAAGCACCCCAATCTTGGCTTTTTTGTGAAACTATGAATTGATATTACAAGGGGATTTTCAAGCTTATCCAAAGAGTCGTTAATTCCTGCATGATATGGCTTATAAAAATTATCAATGCGTTCTTTTCGTTCTAATTCGGATAAGTCTATGTTTCTTTTTATAGTGGTTCCATCACTTACAATCGGTATTAAGCTGGGAGAACTTAAAGCACGGTTGAGGTCTATGACTAATCGTGACACGCTAGCTATCTGTCCAGAGCATTCAAATATTTTGCATAACTCTCTAACAATAACTTCTGTCCCTATGTCCCAAGCTATGTGGCGGCATAAATCTTCGTCTTGAAGGCCTAAATTACCATACCTCTCTGGAATATATCTTGAGGCGTGATCCCCAAAAATAAAAAGCGGCGTATTTCGTAATGCCTTAATAACCTGAAATTTCTGTTTCATGAAGACAGATATATCAAGTAATACAGGATTAGTAACCTTTCATTTAAACTATGATAAAACAGCTTGAGAAGTCATAAAAACTCTTTATATCGCACTATCTCGAAACCGTTCTTGTGGTGAGGTGGCCGAGTGGTTTAAGGCGCACGCTTGGAAAGCGTGTTTAGGTTAATAGCCTAACGTGGGTTCGAATCCCATCCTCACCTCCAGAACAAGTAACTAAATTACTCCTCAACTTACTTATTTTTAATCTGTGTATCAGATAAGCTAAATAATCATTTTTAATTGACCTTTACTATTAATTTATTTGGATATATACCCCTGGGGGGGTATAATATGTATATTGAGGTGTAATATGAAAGAAGAGACAACTTTATCAATAAGCAAACGGCTTTCACGTATAGAAGGACAAGTAAAGGGTGTCGCCAAAATGATTAATGATGACCGTTATTGCATTGATATCGTCAGGCAAATTCAAGCGATTAAATCAGCGCTCAAAAGTGTAGAAGGTATTATTTTAAGTGATCATTTAGACACTTGCGTTGAAACTGCTTTAAAATCGGATAATATTGAACAACGCCGCGAAAAAGTTGAGGAACTTGTAGCTGTTTTAGGAGGACGCAAAAAGTAATGCTTCTCCGCTTAATAATAGCGCTAGCTATTATAGTTTCATTAAGTGGAACAGTACATGCACGACCAGTTTCCTATCCGGGTGGGTGGACATTTATGCAAAAAAGCAATGGAAGTTATTCATCCGTTCATGCCCATTACTCACCAACTGCATCGGATTCAATTGGGGCTTATATAGAAAGAAACTGGCAAGAAGACATCACTTTTACTGGTATACAGTACAACCGGCTTGTAAAACGTTGGAATGGAAGAAAAACTCAAGCAAATTTCTACGCTAAGGTAGGAGTTGGGCAAGCTCAACCTTTCGGTAAAAATGGTGCTCAAATAGCTGGATTTACTGAGCTCGCAATGGATTGGGAAACACGACGATGGTTCACTGAATACAGAATTCGTGCAACTGATTATGCTGACAATCAAAGTATTCATCATAGCGGTCGATTAGGTATTGCACCTTATATTGGAAATTACGGTGACTTGCACACATGGCTAATGGTCCAAGTAGAAAATCACCCTGAAAGTAATAAACCTACAACAACTACTCCTCTTGTTCGTCTTTTCAAAGGCGTACAAATGCTCGAGCTTGGTTATACAATTGAACATAAAGAATGGCTTGCCAATTGGATTGTAAGGTTTTGAGTTTTATAAAAAAAGGAAGAGAAAAATGAAATCGCTAAAAATTATTGGGTCTTTTGCCTCTATTATAATACTTTCGCAGCCCGCTTATGCTCAACAAAATGAAATGAACCATGACGGTCATAATCACTCTGAAATGAAACACGGTCAAATGAACCATGACGACCATGACGGACATGAAGGACATGAAGGTCATAATCACTCTGAAATGAAACACGATCAAATGAACCATGACGACCATGATCATCCGGAAATGGATAAGGAGGGCATGACAGACGTTTCAACTGCAATAGGTGGCCCAACAATTGTGGCAACTGTAAATGGGTTAGTTTGTGACTTTTGTGCTCAAGCTTTAAAGAAAGTCTTTAAGAAAGAAGAAGCTGTTAAAGCATTAAAAGTTGATCTAGATGCGGGAGAAGTTCGTATTTTTTTAAAAGAAGGACAAATGCTCTCTGATGCAGTTGTGGCTAAGCTAATTCGTAAATCAGGTTACTCACTTGTTGAAACTAAACGCGAAGGCGGAGCATGAATTATACCACCAAGAATCAAGATGTAATAAAATCGCCTTCATCCATACCCGCTTTTTTATCTCTCTTTACATCAACAGGCACACTCATCTGCTGCGCTTTACCTGCCTTACTAGTTAGCATTGGGGCGGGTGCAGTTATGGCGGGTATAATTGAGACAGTACCGCAAATTACATGGTTAGGAAAAAATAAAACCTGGGTCTTTTTATTTGCGGGTTTAATGATTGCTTCATCTGGCTACATGCAATGGAAGTTAAGAAATGCACCTTGCCCTGCTGATCCCATAAAAGCTCTTGCTTGTACAAAAACACGTCGGATCAGCTGGATTGTATGGTGGACAAGTGTAGTGGCATTTTTAGTTGGCGGTTTTTTTGCATTCTTTGCACAATACTTATTTTTTAATTAATAATTTGCTCTCATAAATATGGGATTATCCATTCAGATTTATCCGCGCTTAATCGTCCGCCAAGTAATTCTACTATGGCCTGGTCCGTAACAATAACGCCCATTCTTGCCATATTATCAAAATCATCTACTCCTCTATTAGGAAAACCTTTACGAGTTCTATGAATATTAAACTGTTTTGAAAACGTACGTCCAAATGCTTTTTCTACATCACTTTTTCCAAGCATGAATCCTATTAAACCTCCCCACGTGGCAGCGGGGTTATCTGAATCCCAACCGCACAAAGTGGCGATTTTGATAGTTTCTTTAATGTCTCCGTTTCCGTAAAATAAGCTAATCAGGCTTGCACCAAAGTTAATGCCAGAAGCAAAACATCCATTGCAATATAGATTGCGAGAGGAAATATCATATCCGTCTTCCTGCCTCACTTGATACTTCATATACAGTTCATCGCGAACATCTTCCCACTTTGTTCCCTTATCATACTCACCCTTAACAAAATCATACATAGCTGCTGTATAGGAACTCTCTGGTAGATGTTGCCTTGCCTCTTTGAGCATTGAATGAAGGTTATCCTTTATTGAGGAAGAAGTGTTTGAGGTTGCTGCAAGAGAATACAAAATAACATAAAACTCTGCAGCATATACGGCGTCACCGCTTGCTGTTGTACGAATAGGCAATGCGGCCATTTTAAGCGCAGCGTCTGAATGGCCTGGTGCAAAAAGACCAAAAATTTCTGTTGTTAGCTGCGCATCAATCATTTCTCCGTGTGGGTTTCTTTCAGGCTTGCTTGTATGCGGCGGAAGTACACCCTCCAGCATTAATTCATGAGCACGTTGATTAGAAACCCAAAGGTAGTTCTGATAACCCTCATTATCTTTTCCGTAAGGCGTGACCTTTTTTTCGTCATAAATGTGATCAATCCAGGCCATTTTTATTTGCTCGGCAGTGAGCAGGCTTGTTTGGTTTTTAAATAAGGAATATTGATAAATATATTCGAGGTCAGTGTCATCATCAGCCCCCCAAATCTCATTTTCACCTCTAAAAACAAAATCAATACTAGGGGATAAATCACTTGATTTGCCTTCACCCCAAATAGCAGGTTGGTCCGGTTTCCCCCAATCTTCGCGGGTGTAAAAATTACCATGAGGACCTGGTCCGCCAATCTTATCCATCTCTGTCACAAGCCCTGTCCAATTTCCAATGGATTGGCCCAGCCAAAACCCGTGCAAACGATCCATGTAATCATGTCGGTTGATTACAGTATAAGATGAGGTTGTCTGATCTAGGGTGTAATCAATATTAGAATTAAAAGATATGTCCGTAGTTATTGGTTCTGGTTGCTCAGGTTGCATCTGACATGAGATCAACACTATAGAAAAAAGTATAAATATCATTAATCGTTTCATACTTACCGTTAACAACGATTTCTAAATCTCGCAAAGGTTTATCCACAAACATGTGATGTTAAAATCATATCACACTTGACTCATGTTCACTTTTTGTTCTTATTTATTTATTCATCTTAATGAGTGAATAAACAGTGCGTAAACCCAAAACAATAGAATGGCTCTACCTAGACTTCGATGGATTTTTTGCCAGTGTAGAACAACAGGCACGCCCTGCACTGAGGGGAAAACCCGTTGGGATAGTACCCTTTAGCGGCACGATTCATACATGTATTATTGCTTGCTCTAAAGAAGCAAAAGCTCGCGGTATAAAAAATGTAATGAATGTCAGTGATGCAAAACGTTTATGTCCTGAATTGATTTTACAACCGCAGACCCCTGACCTGTATCGAAGAGCGCACAATGCACTATTAGCCGAAATTAACAGTATAATTCCAATATCAGCCGTTAAATCAATAGATGAACTTTGCTGTAAACTTGACAAAAAAGATATCAAAAATCCTTATAAAACGGCAATGGAGATAAAAATAGCATTAGCTCAGGGTGTCGGCGAATATATTACGTGCTCAATAGGTTTCGCAGCTAACCGCCATTTAGCAAAAATCGCTTGCAAAATGGACAAGCCCAACGGAGTTACCGTTTGGCATCCAAACCAAATGCCTGCACCATTATTAGATTTACCATTCGACGACATACCCGGCATAGGAAGCCGTATGGAACAGAGGCTTTTTAAAGCAGGCATATATTCAATCAAAAAATTGATGGATACCGAACCAAAACAAATGCGTAAGCTATGGCGAAATGTTACAGGAGAAAGGTTATGGTACGCCCTCCACGGTTACGAAATACAAGCAACTAAATCAGAAAGAAGTATGTATGGGCATGGCAGGGTGTTACCACCTAAATTGCGTAATTTTATTGACGCAAAAAATTGTTCTCGGCTTTTGTTAATAAAAGCTGCACGTCGTATGCGAAGGGCAAATTTTAACGCTGGAATACTTTACATTTGGATGGGCCTAACGAAAGGCTATAAAAAAGGCAACTATAGCTGGTCATCTAGTCACAAACTCTACGCAGCCAATGATGATCAAGCCTGTTTGAAAGCATTAGATATTTTATGGGAAAGGGCAAAAATACAAGTGCCCTCCTCGATGAAAATAATGCGTGTTGGCGTTACACTTTCTGATCTCACACAGGCAGACAGCAGACAGCTAGATATTTTTGTTGACGATGATTCTGAAAGACAAAAATGGAAAAAAGTAACTACTGCAGTAGATAGTTTAAATTCACGTTATGGAAAGTCTCTGGTAACTATGGGTCCTTGGGAACTACCCGCAGGCGGAAATCTTGGAGGAAAAATTAGTTTCACTCGGATACCTCGTGCAGAGGATTTCTGGTGAGCTGGAAGAAAAAAATTCAGCTTCTCGATATGAAAAGTGATGCTCCTATAGAAGCTCGCTGCTCCCAATGTAACTATGTTTGGTACGAGCGGGCTTCATACCATTTGCATAAATCATATATGCGCCAATTATTCTTAGACGAATTTGAAGAAAAATTAAAATGTAAGCAGTGGGCGTGCAGAGGAAAAATAAAAATAGCACTTACAAACGAAGGAGAAACTGAAGGATTTCAAGGTGGCCTAGCATAGATAATCAAGCAACACTCGACATCAAAATAAAATAGATTAAACAACGCATATGTCATCACATTTTGATATCATCATTATTGGCGCAGGAGCCGCGGGCTTAATGTGCGGAGCAACCGCAGGAGAACGCGGAAAGTCTGTTCTGATAATTGATCATGCAAATAAACCTGCAGAGAAAATACGTATCTCTGGAGGTGGGCGCTGTAATTTTACGAACATTTACTGTAATCCCAAAAATTTTATATCTGAGAATGAGCATTTTGCGAAATCAGCACTCTCACGTTACAGCCCAGAAGATTTTATCCAATTGGTTAAAAAGTATAATATTGATTTTCATGAAAAAACAAAAGGACAACTATTTTGCGATGGAAGAAGTCAACAAATCATTGATATGCTTATTAATGAGTGTGACAATTATAATAACGAAATCAGACTTTCGACGGAAGTGAATGGTATAGAAAAGTTTAATAATTGTTATGCAGTCACAACTCCAAATCAAACACTTACAGCAGATAAAGTCGTAATCGCATGTGGAGGACCATCAATTCCCAAAATGGGAGCAAGTAGCTTTGGGTATAAATTAGCTAAAAACTTTGGCCTCAATGTTATAAACCCTGAACCTGCACTAGTTCCTCTCACTTTTACAGATTCACTTAAAGAGCCACTGAAAACTTTAGCTGGGGTAAGCGCCGATAGCCGTGTTGAAAATGCAAACATTTCATTCGATGAAGCGCTTCTTTTTACACACAGAGGTTTATCTGGGCCTGCTATATTACAAATCAGTTCTTATTGGACTGCAGGTAGTCACATAAATATAAACTTAGCCCCAGAAACAGATATATTAAAGGAACTCAAATTAGCCCGAGAAACATCGCCGCGGCAAAGCCCTAAAGTATGGCTTTCACAATACTTACCCTCACGTTTAGCGGAATACATAACGAGCTATATCAAACAAATTAGGTTAGCCGATATGAATGATAAAGCACTGATAAATTTAGCACTAATGGTTAATAAATGGCACGTAAAACCGGCTGGAACAGAAGGTTTCCGTACGGCAGAGGTTACAAAAGGCGGTGTAGACACTAAAGAATTATCGTCGAAAACTATGGAAGCAAAAAATGTACCAGGACTATATTTTATTGGCGAGGTAGTAGATGTAACAGGGCACCTTGGAGGCCATAATTTTCAATGGGCTTGGGCAAGTGGATATGTTTGCGGAAAAGAAATATGATTAAGTATTTTAAAACCGAAAATTATGATTAAAAAAGAACTATGAAGTCTATCGATTTAAATGCAGATCTTGGAGAAGCCGACAACCCCGAGTGGGTAAATGATGAAATAGAAATGTTACAGTATATCAGTTCGGCTAATATTGCATGCGGTGGGCATGCAGGCTCAGATGAAGCGATGAGGCGAATGATCTTCGGCGCTCAAAAGCATAATGTCGTAATCGGCGCTCACCCTTCCTATCCTGATAGAGAATTCTTTGGACGAAAGTCTTTTAAAATTGGCAAGGATATTGGAGCACAAGAACTAAAGCTAACATTGGTAAATCAAATATCAAAGTTAATTAATTTAGCAGAATCTGCTAATGAACGAGTAAGATATGTAAAACCGCATGGGGCATTGTACAATGATGCAATGAAAGACACGGAAAAAGCAGATATAATTGCACGAGCAATTTCTAGCTTTAAGCAAAACCTTATTTTTTTAGGAGGTCCAAACTCAGAAATGAAAATTGCAGCAAAAAAATATGGCCTTAAGTATATGTCTGAGGGGTTTGCAGATAGGCGCTATACTGAAGATGGGCACCTACAGAATCGTAATATAAAAGGCTCGGTCATTGAAAAACAAAATGAACGAATTTCACAAGCAAAGAACATAGTATTAAATCAGTCTGTTATAACTGCATCAGGAAAAAAAATGCCCATTAAAGTTGATACAATATGCCTCCACGGTGATAGCCCAGGCGCGCTAAGAACAGCAAAAAAAATAAGAAATCAATTAGAGAAATCTGGTATTAGAATTATGGCTTTTGCAAATGTTTAGTGATGAACTAACCCCAGATATCATAGAATATGGAGATAGCGCTTTACTTGTACAGTTTAAAACCAATAGTTTTTCTCTCGAAATAAACAATCGTATCCATCAGCTCTCTAAGACTCTATCTTTAAAGCCCGACTGGCAAGAACTTGTACCAGGGTACGACAGTCTTCTGTGTTGTTTTGATATGACCAATATATCCATAGAAAAGGCAAAAAAAAAGATAGCAGCCGCAATTAAAAAGACAGCATCAATAGAAATAACAGAGAGTAAAGTAATAGAGGTGCCTGTAGTATATGGAGGGAAATATGGTCCAGACATGGCCGCCATAAAGAAATCAAGCGGTCTTAATCAGTCGCAAATCATAGAAATTCATAGCGCCCAACCTTATAGGGTTTGTATGATGGGTTTTATACCAGGATTCTGCTTTCTCTCGGAAATACCAAGTTCTCTTAAACATCCACGTCATAAATCTCCGAGGTCTTTTGTACCTGCCGGGTCCGTCGGTATTGCAGGGTGGCAAACAGGTATTTATGGTCTCGATAGTCCAGGTGGTTGGCAAATTATAGGTAGAACCCCGCACAAAATGTTTGATAAAAACCGCGAAAAACCCTTCCTTTTGCGGGCAGGAGATAAAATAAAGTTTATTCCATCATCTAAAGCTATTTTCTCATGATTGAAGTACTCAGTGGCGGCACGCAAACTACTTTGCAGGATGCTGGAAGGCCAGGTATGCGGCACCTAGGAGTTCCTTCGAGTGGAGCTGCTGATAAACTGTGTTTCGCTTTAGCTAATTGGATGGCAGGTAATCGCTGGGATGCTTTAGCAATAGAATGTACCCTAGGGGGCCTTCATATTAAGTTTCAATCTTCAAATACGGTAGCCATTGCTGGAGCTGAAATGTGGGCGCAAGTAAATGGACAAAACGTTACCAACTTTTCTGCCTTTGGCGTAGAAAAAGGTGATATTCTTACGCTTAGCTTTGCCAGGGATGGTTGTAGGTCATACATAGCCATCGCTGGGGGTTTGAAAGCACCAAAGTTTATGAATAGTTCCTCGACATATCTACCCGCTAAAATAGGCGGACTTAATGGCTGTGTTCTCAAAGCAGGAGATCAATTAATATCAAGCAACCGTCCTAGAAGTGCAAAACGTAAAATACCACATGGATTTACTCCAAGGTTATCAAGGCATGTTGTTTTGAGATCGCTTCCAGCGCCTGAATGGAAAATGTTAGATAAACCTAGCCAGAGGCACTTATTCGTTAGCCCCTTTCACGCTACTAACTCAACAGACAGAATGGGTTCTCGTTTAAAAGGAGATAAAATAACTACAGAAGTGCCAATCTCAATGACAAGCTCACCTTTACTTCCTGGAACACTACAAATTTCTACCAATGGAGAGCCCATTTTGATGCTTGCTGATGGTCACTGTACCGGAGGTTATCCAAGAGCACTTCAAGTTATACAAGCAGATAAATGGCTCTTAGGGCAAATAGCACCAGGAACTCAAATTAGCTTTCGACGTTGCTTTCAGGAGCATTCAAAAAAAATCCTGAAAGCACGTAATAGTTTTTATGGTGGACTCATTGAAGGGTTTGCCTTTTAGGCAATGAGTGCTTAAGCGCTAAATATGGAAAACTCTGATTCATATATTTTTTTGGATGATCAAATAACCCAAAAAACTAGATTTTACACAGACCCAATTGATATTATCACTATATATGACTCCAATTCAATTCGTGTAGCCATGCAGAAACTTCTGCATTATCATGGTAACGGTTACCATTTAGCAGGCTACCTCTCTTATGAATTAGGCATGCACTTGGAGTCAAAATTAAATGTTTTGGGATCAGAAATATCTGATGAACCCTTAATGCATTTTGGAGTATTCAACTCATTTTCAGAACACGCGCCTATCGATTGTTTATACACTTCTGAAAATATCGATTTAAAATTAAAGCCTAGCTGGACAGAAGCAGAATATAAAAAGAAATTTGAAAGAACAATGACGTATATCCGTCAGGGTGATGCCTATCAGGTGAACTTAACATTTCCAATGAGAGCAACATTTAAAAGATCAGCTAGAACTCTTTATTCTGCATTTAGGTCGCGTCAAAAGGGTAGTTACGGGGGTATTATTTCTTTAACTGGTGGCCCCGAAATTATATCACATTCTCCTGAACTATTTTTTTCAAAATTTGGAAAAAAAATGACAATGCGTCCAATGAAGGGAACTCGGCCTCGTGCTAAAACTGCTGAAGCTGATAACAAATTGAAAAAAAATATGAAGCTTGATGAAAAATCTCAGGCTGAAAACTTAATGATTGTTGACTTATTACGTAATGACCTTTCCCGAATTTCTGACACGGGATCAGTCAAAGTTCCTGAATTATTCAGTCTCGAGACCTACCCAACACTTCACCAAATGACATCACAAGTGACCTCAAAACTAAAAGATAGTCAAAATTTTATTGATATATTCAAGGGTTTATTTCCATGCGGATCAGTAACCGGCGCACCTAAAATCAGAGCCATGGAAATAATTAAAGAATTAGAAGAGTCTGACCGCGGCGCCTACTGTGGCAGCATTGGCTATATTGAACCTGAGGGTGCGGCCTGTTTTAATGTTGGCATCAGAACAATTATTTTAAAAGAAAGTAAATTGAGATACAATGTTGGAAGCGGCCTAGTTATGGACAGTGTTGCTTCAGATGAATACGCAGAATGCATATTAAAGGCAGATGTATTAAAAAAACAAAATAGCGAAATACTAGAAACTTTTTTATGGCAACCGAGAACAGGGATCAAAAACTTCAGTCAGCATAAAAAAAGGTTAATAAAAACAGCAAATGAGCTTAAGTACCCCTTTAAAGAGGTTCATTTTCAGAACGCAATCAAGAGTATAAAATCTGTAGATAAACCTCAGCGTGTAAGGCTTGCATTAAATAATCTGGGTGAGTTTAATATACAGCAAAGTGATTATGAACCATACCAAATTAATTCGGAAGTAACATTTTCTTTATCTAAATATCCGTTATCCGACAAAGTTCAGGTTACCAGGCATAAAGTTTCAGATCGTAACTTTTATGATGGAGAAAGAAATCGTATAAGACAACTTACAGATGCAGATGAAGTTATTTTTCTCAATAACAAAAATGAGATTTGTGAGGGTTCATATACATCTATTTTTATAAAGAAAAATGGGCTCCTGGTAACCCCGCCTCTAAGCTCAGGCTTGCTTCCCGGTATACTAAGAGCAGACCTATTGGAGAAAAAACAAGCTATTGAAGGAACACTAACTATAGCTGACATTATTGAAGCTGACGACATCTTTCTTGGCAATTCATTGCGGGGTCTTATGAAAGCCAAGCTTTTGCATATAAGCCCTTTATAATTTAAAAGAAATTATTCTAAATAAGCTTCTTTTATAGCTGATATTTCTTCTTCACTAACATCAAGTTCTTCTCGTATATATTCATTCATATTTATTATCGTATTGAAGGAACTCTCAAGATAGGCCTCTTCAACTCCAAACATAGGTCGTATAGCTTCAGGGTCAATTTCACGACCATACCTAGCAGTAAACATTTTAGCAGCAGGCAATAAATAGCTGTCAATATCGACAGCTTTCATAGTTAGCATATAATCAGACATTTGTATGGCTTTACCTACACCTAAGCATCCGAGTATAATACTGCATAGTGATCCAGTTCTATCCTTTCCAGCTGCACAGTGCACTAATACAGGCTGCCCAGTATTAGCCATATAACGTAATGTATCTCCGAAAATTTTTTTAAACCCTAGATCAAGTGGCCGTTGACCATAAGATCTAATCATATAATCTCTAGCATCTTTTGGAGTATGCAATTCATCCTTCATAAAAGCTTCATGAGGAGCAATTGCTGCACGATTGTCTTCACTAATACTATTATAAAGCAATATTTGCGGGTTTTGTGTATCTGGCCAGTTTGTGGGTTGGCGGTCACGTTCAGTTTTATGCCGCAGGTCAACAATTAAACCGACATCAAACTCTGCCAAACTTTTCTTATCAGTTTCAGTTGTATTGTTAAAATGAGCCGAACGAAAAAGCTTATTAGCCTTTACCATTTTACCTGTTTTATTCGCGTAACCACCAAAATCACGGAAATTGAAAATTTTTTCAAAACTCTTTATGCGGTCTTTCATGAAATTTCTATATCATATGAAAATTCTATTGAAACAAGAAAGGTAAACAAAAGCAATACTACTATTAAAACTAACTAATTAAACTTTCTAGTGGTTTACGTTTTTGCATATCTTCAAACTTACCCCAAACCCCATCATCACCATGCCATATACCCTCGGTGGCACCTTTAGAATATTCTGTTGCTCGTGCTTCAAAGAAATTAGCATGCTCCACACCATTCAATATTTCTGTTAGCCAGGGCAAGGGATGATGCTTTATACCATAAACCTTTGGTAGACCTAACTGTCCTAAGCGCCAATCAGCTATATAACGAATATACCTTTTAATATCTTCAGACGTCATGCCCTCCACAGGACCCATTTCAAAAGCTAAATCAATAAATTTATCTTCAAGCTTAACAACAGTCTTACAGCAATCAACAATGTCGTCCTTCACTGCTTGTGTTAGAGCTCCTGTTTCATTTGCAAAGGTATGGAACATTTTTATCATACCTTCACAGTGCAAACTTTCATCACGAATAGACCAAGTTACAATTTGACCCATACCTTTCATTTTATTAAGTCTTGGAAAGTTCATTAACATCGCAAATGAAGCGAACAATTGCAGACCCTCAGTAAAACCCCCAAAAACAGCCATTGAGGTTAAAATGTCTCTTTCACTGTTTACTCCGAATTTTCCTAGATAGTCATGCTTTGCCGCCATCTCTTCATATTCCATAAAAGCACCAAACTCTGAGTCAGGCATCCCAATAGTTTCTAGCAACAAGGCATAAGCTGCAACATGGATTGTTTCCATATTAGAGAAAGCAGCTAGCATCATTCTAACTTCTACTGGCTTAAAGAGTGGCATATAATTTTCCATGTAATTACCACCAACTTCTACATCAGACTGGGTAAAGAAACGAAAAATCTGTGTTAACAAGTTTCTTTCATTATCATTTAGATTCGTAGCCCAATCCTTACAATCCTCGCCTAACGGTACTTCTTCGGGCATCCAGTGCACTTGTTGCTGTTTTTTCCAAAACTCGTAGGCCCACGGATAACGAAAAGGCTTATAACTATGACTAGGGATTAATAGTCCTGATTTTGAATTTGTTATAAAGTCTAGTTTTCCCATCTTATTTCCTCTTGAAGCCCAATTCGGCAAACTAATTAGTAATTTTACAAATTAAACCACATATAGGTTACTGATTTGCTAACGTAACAATATGTAGTGTCTAAATTTGTGCAAGTGATTTTTTTAAAATTATTGATTTTTTCTTGAAATCTAAATCACTCAATACCTTCTAGGTCTATTTTTTTTATTTCCATACCTCATTCTACCCAAAATTTCAGCAAAGTTTGGTATAGTTTTTAACTTTTCAATAACTTTGAACTTAGACTTCTCAAAACTCATGACATTCGAGATCCGTGCATCAAGAAATAACTTTGTTTTCTCTTTATTTTGATCACTATCACCAATCCAAACCGTTATTGTTGAACCAAGAACTCCCGCGAGTATAGTTCTTTTAGTGTAGTAATTATAATCAGTACTTTTATCACCTATTGCCCTCCATATTGAGTCTGCAAATGACCACAAATAACTCGGGCCTTGTACAGCTGCATCAGGAAGAGAGAGTCTATTGACAGCACGCCGCATAGCTTCCTCATGAGGCCCTATGGCTTCTAAAACTGATAAAACACCATATGTCACCTTTTCCCTAATTTTCATTTCTGGTTTATTCAGAGCCTCTATATTCGACTCAATAAACTCATTAATCTGCTCATGCCAAAATCGTATTACTTCAAGTGCTCCTTCTGGAAAATATAACTCTTCAGATCCTTTGGGTAAATTTATTGACTTGATAGATGCACGAAGGCTTTTCTGAGTCCACCCATCGAAAACGACATGTGGCAGCATGGCTTGAAGAATATCTAATCTAACTTTTTTACTCATGTTTACCATAATGAGTATCTATAATAGAATTAAATTAAAATGTCTTGCGACGTAATATCTTATTCTTAATCCAGTTAAGAGAACCCTTCACACCAGAACCCGAAAGAACACCAAATCGGAAAATCCTTTCAGCTAAAAGGATAACACCAAAGGCAGTTAGTGCTAAAATAGAAGAAGATAATAGTAATTCCCACAATGGTGGATCAGAGGGTAAACGTATAATAGCTGCGAAAGGAGCAGAAAGCGGAAACCAGCTTAAAAAGGCCAATAATGAGCTATCAGGTGAGTCTAAACCCAATGGAATAATAAACATGCAAGCTGTAAGTAACAGAGTAACGGGTGTGGTAAGAGTTTGTGCGTCTTGCATGGACTCGGCCAATGCACCCATAGCGATGAAAAAGGCTCCATAGAATACATAACCCAAAACAAGGAATATAATAAAAAAAGATACCATCTTCAAAGTAAATGTTTTCTGAATAGCTTCACTTACATTTGGTCCCCCAAGTCCCAAAAGAATTGACGAAAAAATTCCGACTAACCCCAATATTACGTATGGTAACATTGATGTAAAAGTTAGCGCTGCAACACCCAAAAGTTTCCCTAAAATAATTTCAGAAAACCTGGCTGAAGCAAGCATCATTTCCATGAGTTTATTGAGTTTTTCCTCTAGCATGGATGTTAAAAGCATATAGGAGCCTGAAAAAATTGTAAGCCAGAGAATAATGGATAGGACTGCTGAAAATATAAAAGGTAACCTATCGGCGCCCGTTATGGCTTGGTCATTCAAATCACCTGTTTCAATTTTAGAGGGGTCAAAAATATTTGCTTTCAATGATTTGTTTTTTAACCTCTGGTAATCTTCTAAGGATAACCCCGCAGATCCTAAGTAATCATTTTGGGCCTTAGTAGAGAAAAAATCATCCACAATATTTATAACAGGAGGGTTATTAAAGTTGGTTGACCAATAATCAGTGATTAATTCTGGATTATTATAGATATGCAGAAACCCGCTAAGCTTAACTTTCTTGCCATCAAGAACTAAGTCTTTTTTTCCGCTTACATATTCTTTTAGTTCTTGAAGGTTATTTGAAGGAGGATCAACGAAAATGGTCTTACCCATCAATTTATTATAATTTGTATTGCTGGGAAAAATCTCGTTAAGGTATTCGGTTCCTGCTTTAAAATCCTTCGTGGTAACAATGGTTTCAAGTTCAACCATTTGTTCATCAGATAACATTGGTTTCATAGCAGCTAGGAAATTTTCTCTATTATCTCTTTGGTGAGCAGCAATTATTTTTTCTTTATAGTCACCCGTTTCATCATAAATAGCTTCATATCTCACTGGGGAGAGATCAATATCAGATATCATTATTAAAGCAGTAATACCTCCTATTATTACAGGCATAAAAAATGAAAGCCAAAACCCCCAAGTTTTTATGTAACCAAAGTAATCACGCTTTGCTATTAATAGAGTTCTACGAATATTTACATTGAAAATACTCATGAGCTAAAATCCGCATCAGTAAGTTTATCAGTTCCCACCATAGCCACAAAAGCTTCGTGGAGTGATGCCTTTATAGGCTCAAAACGGCTTAGTTCTATTTTTTTTGCAACACATCGCTCTAATACATCCTGATTTTGAGCATGATCATTGAGAATTAAATCATAAGCACCATCTGAACGCCTTTCTAAAAATTTAGTTAGACCAGAAAGTGTCTCAACAAATTTATTCGACTTTGCACCAATCACTATTCGTCGAGGGGCCTTAGACAATGCCTCCTTAGTTGTGCCATCAAATATTTTTCGCCCGCCTGCCATCAATATTATGCGATCGCATAATCTTTCAGCATGTTCCATTACATGAGTAGAAAAAATGACTGTGCTATCCCTCTTGGCTATTTCTTTAACTATTTTTTCGAGTACTTGCTGATTTACAGGGTCTAGACCTGAAAAAGGTTCATCTAATATATAAAATTCAGGATTGTGAGCCATAACAGATAAAAGCTGCACTTTTTGCGCCATACCTTTTGACATATCTTTATTCTTTTTTTTCTTCGCATCGGAGAGGCCATATTTCTCAAGCAGCATGTCTGCAGTTTTATAAGCCTCTTTACGCTTAATCCCGTTCAATTGCGCCATGAGTGCAATACTATCGATAGCAGTTTGCTTTTTATATAACCCCCTTTCTTCAGGTAAGAAGCCAATCTTACCGAATGTAGTTTCAGAACCCGGAGTTTCCCCTAAAGTTTTAATACTTCCTAAGTCAGGTTTAATTAAGCCAAGAGCCATTCTGAGTGTAGTTGTCTTTCCTGCTCCATTAGGTCCAAGAAAACCAATTATCTCGCCTGGATTTATAGTAAAACTCAAATCCTCAACAGCTAATTTACCACCAAATCTCTTGGTTACTTTATCAATGTGCAAGGGCGCTTTAAACATAATACAGTCTGTTTTGAATAAGTTTTATTAAATAGTAATATCGCACTTAAACAAAATTATAACGACTTAATAACCTCTTCAACAAGTTTTTTAGCGTCTGATAACAGCATCATAGTTTTATCCTCATAGAATAAATCATTATCGATACCTGCGTAACCTGGCGATAGTGAACGTTTAACAAACAAAACTGTGGAGGCCTTATCAACATCCAGAATAGGCATTCCCGCAATTGGACTTGATGGATCAGTTTTAGCGGCAGGGTTTGTAACATCATTTGCACCAATTACAAAAGCAACATCAGCATTTGAAAACTCCGAGTTTATATCCTCTAATTCAAAAACTTCATCATAAGGGACATTTGCCTCAGCTAATAAAACATTCATATGCCCTGGCATTCTTCCAGCGACTGGATGGATTGCATAGACAACATCAACCCCCTCTTCTTTTAACTTATCAGCCATTTCACGCACGGCATGCTGTGCCTGAGCAACTGCTAGCCCATACCCTGGTACAATAATAACTTTTGACGCATTTTTCATAATGAACGCCGCATCCTCAGCAGATCCACGTTTGACAGGTCTTTGCTCTTTATCTCCAGCAGAAGCACTTGCGCCATCAGCCCCAAAGCCACCTAAAATAACAGATATAAAGCTTCTATTCATCGCCTTACACATTATATATGATAAGATTGCGCCTGAGGAACCAACAAGTGCGCCAGTTATAATCAGTGCTAAGTTACCCAAAGTGAAACCCAAAGCAGCTGCTGCCCAACCTGAATATGAGTTCAGCATTGAAACAACCACTGGCATATCCGCACCGCCGATAGGAATAATTAATAAAAAGCCGATTACAAAAGTTAAGGCTAATAACACCCAGATATAGCTTGGGTTACTACCACCAGTCTTCATAAGCATTACGACGGTAGCAACAATACAAACTAGTAGGGCACCATTAATGAAATGCCTAAAAGGAAGTAAAATTGGAGCGCCAGACATATTACCATTCAACTTAGCAAAAGCGATAACAGAACCTGAAAAGGTAATTGCACCGATAGCGGCACCCAAGCCTAACTCTAAAAGACTTGCCGGTTTTATACCATCATCTGATAGTATACCGAAACTTTCCGGACTGAAGAAAGCAGCTATAGCGACTAACACAGCAGCCAAGCCAACTAATGAATGAAAAGCAGCAACTAGCTGGGGCATATCCGTCATTGGTATTTTTTTCGCAATAACCGCACCTAATAAGCCGCCAATAGCCATTGCAGTAAAAGCAAAAAGTAAGCTTTGACCCCAAAGTCCTGCTGATAATGCGGTTGTTATAATTGCAATAGCAATACCAAGCATTCCAAAAATATTACCCTTTCTGGAAGATTCAGGAGATGATAAACCCCGCAAGGCGAGTATGAAAAGCACAGCAGATACCGTGTAAAGTATGGCGGCTACATCAAAAGAAATAGAAATACGCATGATTATTTACTCTTTTTCTTATACATTGCGAGCATTCTTTGTGTCACAAGAAAGCCTCCAAAAATATTAATTGCACATAATAATACAGCCAAAGATCCTGTCCATGTAGATATAGATGAACCACCATCTATACCTGCAACCACTGCGATAAGAGCTCCGACTATTATGACTGATGAGATAGCATTAGTCACTGCCATTAGGGGTGTATGAAGAGCAGGTGTTACAGACCAAACTACATAATAACCTACGGCTATTGCTAATACAAAAATTGTTAATTGAAAGATTATTGGGGAAACAGCTATGCCTCCTGCAGCAATAGTAGATATTATCATAATTTAACCTTTCAATCTTTCATGGATTACTTTCCCATCGCGTGTCAAAGCGCAGCCTTGTATTATTTCATCATTCCAATCTGGCGCATAAGATCCGTCCTCAGCGGTGACTAGAGGAATAAAGTTCTTTAAATTTTTGGCAAACATTGCTGAAGCATCTGATGCTAAACGGCTGGGCCAATTCAAAAGCCCAACTATTTTAACACCATTTTTGGTTTCAACAATTTTTCCTGGAACTGCTCCCTCAACGTTACCACCGCGCTCAGCTGCTAAATCCACTAAAACAGACCCAGGCCTCATATTGGCGATCATTGATTTAGTTACCAAAATAGGGGCTGCTCTTCCCGGTATTAGTGCTGTTGTTATAACAATATCCTGTTTAGCTATGTGACTAGCAGTCAGCTCAGCTTGTAATTTTTGATATTCAGACGACATCTGCTTGGCGTAGCCACCAGCTGTTTCTGCTTCTTTAAACTCTTCATTTTCAACAGCAATAAATTTTGCTCCAAGAGAAGCTACTTGCTCTTTAGTTGCAGGCCTTACATCCGTTGCAGTCGTAACAGCCCCCAATCTTCTGGATGTTGCTATAGCCTGTAATCCAGCCACTCCAACACCCATTATAAAACACTTAGCTGGCGCAATTGTACCTGCAGCCGTCATCATCATAGGCATTGCACGGCCATATATACTAGCACCTTCAACAACAGCTCTATAACCTGATAAGTTAGATTGAGATGATAAAACGTCCATACTCTGTGCTCTTGAAATGCGCGGGATATACTCCAGGGCAAAAGCAGTTACATTGGCTTTTGCACAAGCCTCTGCATATTTTGGGTTATCAGTCGGATTCATTAAACCAGTAATCCCTGAACCACTCTTTAATCCTGCTACAAACTTTGCATCTTTACCAGTAATTGATAACACAAGATCCGCATCTTTGCAGGCAACTTTGTTTGAAGAAGATATTATTGCACCAGCTGACTTATAATCCGCATCATAATGATTTGCGTACTTACCTGCCCCTTTGACAACAGTCACTTTATGACCACTAGCAACATAATTTTTAACTATATCTGGTGTGGCTCCAACGCGTGCTTCCGCGTTATCGCCCAATTTATCGTCAGTATCATTTAAAATAGTAATGTTCAATTTCAGGGACCTTTTATATTAATTAATAATTACATAAATCATAAATAAGTAATTATGATTCGTTTGAGAGTACTATAGAAAATTATCCGTGTAACGATGCTAACATAGCACTAGCCATTGCCAAAGGAACTGCAGAGATAATTACCCCTGCGTACCAAGCACCTTTTAACTTCAATGCTAAACCTAGTATAATACCCAACACCAAGGTCACAATAAGTGCAGAAATCCAACCCATAGATACCCCAAAAACTAAAGTAGGGAAAATAACTATAAGCGCTAAAGCCGCACCGCCATATACTGTTGTACCCATAAAACCACCGAAAGTCTTTTTATGCCCATCAACACCCATGGTTCCTTTAACATAGCTTGTCTCATCTTCTGCCATTTCAAAATCCTCTAATGTAGGCTCTAGTAGGTGCTCACTAACACGAGCTCGGAGCCCCTTCAATAGTTTTGAGTCGCATTAAAAGGAATAAAATATTTAAACTAATCAGTATTACTAACAATTCTTAGAAATGGTTTATTTCTTGTAGGACTATATTCTGGAATATAGGTTTCTGAAGGTTTGGATTCTTCTACAGGAATGTCCTCATACAAATCCCGGACATTGGGTTTGTATTGTTTCTTACTGCCAGCCTTTGTTTTTGAAGAAGAAAATGAAGAATACTTTTTCCTGAAACCATTACCACTAGAGATCGTTTCGTTAGTCGCAGATTTTGGATTTTTTAAATTTTTAACTTTTTTAGTCATTGCGGACAAAACTCGTTTTTGCGCGAAACTTAAAGCATCAGATAAATTACCTTTTTCAGAATTATAAAACGCGGAACCAAATTTATCCAACCGGTCCAATACGCTTTCTCCAAATTCATCTTCGAAATCCGATATTTCGCCTAGATCAGATAAATCTTTATGAAGCCTTGATAACTTGGTTTTTGCTTTACGTGCTGACCTTTTACGTGCCTTATCAAGCTTTACCTTTAACTTTTCAGCCTCGGCATCCTTAACTAAGATTTGATCTTGCCATTGTTTTTTATCGTATTCATTGCACATGTTTTAGACGTGTAACACGATAAGAACAAAATGTGAACACTAATCTTCCACAACACTCATGTAAATATCAAGAAGTGCTTCTTGCTCAGCACGCTCTGATGCCTCTTGCTTTCTCAAAGCTATCACTTTCCGCATGACTTTAGTATCCAACCCAAAAGTCTTAACTTCAGCATATACTTCCCGTATGTCAGCAGTGAGCTCAGTTTTTTCAATTTCGAGTCTCTCAATTCTTGCAACAAATTGCTTTAATTTTTCGCGTGTAGCTTCTCCAAAATTATCGGAACGATCTGAGTCAGACAACATGTATACATCTCCTTTAAAGTAAGTACTTGCCACTACTAAAATTCTTTAAAAAAATTAACCAGCCACGCAAAACTATAAGTTGTGGATGGATTAAAAAAATCTAATAAGGGTTATATAATAACAGCGGTGAAATCGCCGCAGTTCTTTTAGACGTATTGAGACTATGAAGAATAACTGAACAAATAGGAACTAGAAATGATTATTTTATGGACACTCACAGCTTTGGCATTTGGCTTAGTATTTCTTTCTCTAATAATGGGCGCTAAAAATATGGGCGGAAAAACAGAGGAGGCTCGGCAAAGATCTAACATTTGGATGCGGCGCAGAGTTACCGGCCAAGCATTAGCTGTTGGTTTGTTACTCCTAACAGTTTATATCCAAACAAAAAGTCAAGGTGGATAAATTGGTTAAATTAAACAAAATCTACACCAAAACAGGTGATGATGGCTCTACAGGGTTGGTCAATGGCGAAAGGGTACCAAAGAACAACCTGCGGGTTAGAGCATTTGGTGATGTAGACGAGACTAACAGTGTTATAGGCATTGCAAGACTACATCTTAATAATACAAAAATAGATAAAATGCTATCCCGAATACAAAATGACTTATTTGATCTAGGGGCAGATTTAGCAACACCAGTTACGTCCGAAGACACCAAAGATAATAAAATAGATTTGAGGATAAACGCATCACAAACACTTCGACTTGAAAAAGAAATGGACAAGCTGAATTTAGACCTACTTCCACTTTCCAGTTTTATACTCCCGGGCGGAGCCGCACCTTCGGCTTATCTTCATCAAGCCAGGACAGTTTGTCGGCGTGCCGAAAGAATTTGCGTTGCTCTAGAGTCAGAGCATACCTTAAATAAAAACGCTCTAATCTATCTCAATCGCCTTTCAGACTTCTTGTTTATTGCAGCAAGGTGGTGCAATAATCAGGGTCAGACCGATGTCTTGTGGGTACCTGGCGGTAATAGTAACTAGGTCACAACTCCATGCCCATCAAGAAAACTTAGCCCACTGACTTTCTTAGGGCTTGACCAATTTCTTGAATGGTGTTTCTACCAAAAAAGAAATCTTTAAAAATACCATTTTCATCCATGAAGTAAATAATATCTGAGTGGTCCACCGTGTAATCAGCTTCGCTATCGGAGAGAGTGACTTTCTGTGAGTAAACTTTAAAGGCTAATTTAGCTATATCTATCTGCTCTTTAGACCCAGTAAGCCCACTTAATCCTTTAGGAAAACCACCTGACTCCACATAAAGCTTTAGACTTTCAGAAGTATCTCGCTCAGGATCAACACTAATAAACAAATAGTTTATTAAATCTCCGTCAGGGTCTAACTCTTCCTGAACTGCACCCATTTTTTGTAAAGCGGTAGGGCAAATATCTGGACAATAGGAAAATCCAAAATATATCAGTTGAGGCTTTCCTAAAAAGTCATTTTCTGTGACTAATAAATTATCCTGATTAATAAGATTAAATGGACCGCCAATCTCAGCTGTACCTGAGATAACATTTTGACCCGACTTGGCTGCTTGCTCGCTACACCCAAATAATAAAATAGGTAATGAAAAAATTAAGGTTATCAGGGCTTTCATAAACCAGACTCCACCACTATAGTTGCAAAATGAACATTCCTAAAGTGGACAGCAATATCAATAACGTCAAGTCAATTACTGACGCAGATAGCATTGAGGCAACAAAGAAAAAAACAGTAAACACATCTGGGCAATTACGACGAAGCACCTTGGTCGTTTTAAGGTGGGGTGCGGTAATTGGACAAGCTGCAGCATTATTCTTGGTTTCTGCTGTATTAGGTTTTTCTCTTCCTGTTGGGCCCTGTTTAGCTGTAATTGGATTTAGCATATTTGTTAATATTGTAGTTACGGCCTCCTTTGAACTTGATAGACGAGTGGGTGATAAAGAGGCTGGGCTGCAATTAGGATTTGACTTACTTCAGTTGGCTGCACTTTTATGGTTAACGGGTGGCATAGTAAATCCTTTTGCACTATTGTTTCTGGCTCCAATTGTTACCAGCGCGACAACGTTAAACACTAAAGTAATTTTTAGTCTTGGTTTCTTAGCTACTGCTCTATCATTTTTCTTAATATATAATAGCCAGCCATTGCCATGGTCTCCTGCAGGAAGTTTTGATCTACCACATATATACAAATGGGGGGCATGGAGCGCTATTTTGGTAGGGTCAACATTTACATCACTTTATGCCTGGCAAGCAACGAAGGAGAGTCAATCTATGTCTGATGCTCTCGCAGCCACTGAAGCAGTTTTAGCGCATGAACAAAAATTGTCTGCTCTAGGAGGAATGGCCGCTGCAGCGGCTCATGAATTGGGAACTCCCTTGGCTACTATCCAAGTTATCGCAAAAGAAATGACACGTGAATTAAACCCCGACACAGCGCTTGGTGAAGATGCAGCATTAATGTTATCGCAAGCTCAGCGTTGTCGGGAAATACTTACTCAGCTTTCTCAAAGGGGGGACGAAGGGGATATCTTTCACGATATCTTATCGATTGAGGACTTACTTGAAGAAGCCGCCGAGCCGTATATTACATTTGGTAAAGATATAGTCATAGGTGTATCGGGTGAAGGCGGAGAGCCTACTTTAAAACGGCAAGCTGAACTGCTCTACGGACTCAAAAACTTTATAGAAAATGCTGTCGATTTCGCAGATTCGACAGTTAACCTAAATGGTACCTGGAATCAGGACACATTATCCATAACCATTAATGACGACGGAAAAGGTTTTGATTCTTCAATAACAAGAAGACTTGGGCAGCCATATGTCAGCCGCCGTCAAAACCAAAAAAACTCAGAAGGATTGGCGGGAGGGTTAGGGTTAGGGGTGTTTATCGCAACTACTCTTATAGAGAGAACTAGCGGAAAGGTAAAATTCGGCACATCGCCTCAAGGAGGAGCACAAGTGAAATTAGTTTGGCAAATGTCTAAATTAGATTTACACTCTTAATGTAAACTTAATTTAGTGCAAAGACGTACTATATGTAAGGATAAAACATGACAGATTATAATATACCCGAAGATAACACACTTTTAATACTTGATGATGATGGTCCGTTTCGCAATAGACTAGGCCGAGCCTTAGAACATCGTGGATTTTCAGTATCACTAACTGAAAGTGTAGCTGAAGCTAAAGCTGTGGTAACGGCTAACCCGCCTGCATTTGCGGTTCTGGATATGCGCCTAGAAGATGGTAATGGATTAGATGTTATAGATAAAATACATGAAATTAGACCTGACTGCAAAATGGTTATGCTCACAGGGTACGGGAACCTCGCAACAGCAGTTTCTGCGGTCAAAAGGGGCGCTGTCGACTACTTAGCTAAACCAGCTGATGCTGATGATGTTTGTAAAGCTTTACTCGCAAACCAAGGAGAAGCACCTGCTCCGCCTGAGAATCCTATGTCGGCTGATAGAGTCAGATGGGAACATATCCAAAGAGTATATGAGTTATGCGGAAAAAACGTCTCAGAGACCGCAAGACGATTAAACATGCATAGAAGAACTCTGCAGAGAATATTAGCCAAGCGTGCGCCAAGATAATCACCCGTTGAATAATTTTTAGACTAGAATAATCTAAAATTTAAAATATATCATACCCAAGACTTAACGTTGATGAAGGTTCTAAAACTCTTTATCTTAGACGTCTCAAGGGAAAATATGTTAAAATTATCTTTGAACTCAATTTGCATATTAAGCATGCTAGCCTGTACTCCTTCCACACAAGAAACAATTAATAAGACCCCTGAGAGTTCACAAAATAAAAAAGTAATTCAAACAAAAGACTATAATCCAAATAAAAACGTGTATTTTGGAGATCTTCACATTCATACAAAAAATAGCTTTGATGCCTACATATTTAACGTGCGCTCAACGCCCGATGATGTCTATCGTTTTGCTAAGGGTGAAACATTAAAGCACCCTTCCGGGTTTGAAATGACATTAGGGGGAGAGCCTCTCGATTTTGTATCAGCAACAGACCACGGCGCCTATATGGGTATATTACCGGAGATGAATAATCCCGATAGCCCTCTATCAAAACTAGATATGGCTAAAGAAATGTTTGGAACTGACCCTGAGTTAATAGTCAGGGCTTTTAATAAAATTGGAGATACTGTCAGATCAGGAATTCCCTTCCCATTGGTTTACGATAAGAAAGTCGTTAAAGACACATGGCAAAGAACAGTAAGCACAGCAAATAAACATTATGAGCCTGGGAAGCTTACAACTTTTTCTGGATATGAATACACTTCTGTTGATGGAAAAGGCCGAGAACAAGATGGCTTTGCAGGAGGTAATTTACATCGAAATGTAATTTTTGAAAATATGGCATCAGATCGTGTTTTTTCGACATTAGACTCTACCAACCCTGAGGATTTATGGGACTGGATGGATAGTGAAAGAAATAAAGGCCACGATGTAATAGCAATTCCGCACAATTCAAATGTGTCAGATGGAAAAATGTTTACTACAAAAACATATAACGGGGATAATCTTGATCTGTCATATGCAGAGCAACGAATAAAAAATGAACCAATAGTCGAAATTACTCAAGTAAAAGGCACATCTGAAACACACCCTTTATTATCTCCAAATGATGAATGGGCGAATTTTGAAATCTATGAAAAATTATTAGCATCTCAAGTTACGTCAAAAATTAATGGGAGTTACGTGCGTGAGGCATTAGCAACAGGATTATCGATCTCAAAAAAAACTGGCTCTAATCCTTTTAAATTCGGAGTAATAGGTAGCTCAGATAGCCATGTAGCAGGCGGTTCATATGATGAAAAAGATTATTGGTCAAAAGTTGGAATACTTGACTCATCACCAGAAAAACGGGGGTCAATACCTCCTAATGGGTCTAAATCTTGGGAAGGGATAGAGCAAACCGAACGATCCAAAAATTGGTATTCAAAATGGGGCGCCTCAGGTCTTGCGGCCATTTGGGCTGAAGAAAACACTCGAGAGTCTTTGTTTTCTGGGATGCGCAACAAAGAGACCTACGCCACAACAGGTCCACGCATAAAATTAAGAGTATTTGCTGGTTATGATTATGATGCTAGTATTTTAAATGACCCTAATATGGTACAAAAAGCTTATAAGTTAGGTGTCCCAATGGGCGGTGAGTTAAGACCCTCCAATCATGCGCCAAGTTTTATAGTCTGGGCAATGCGAGATCCGCGCAACGCTCCGTTACAAAGAATACAAATGATTAAAATTTGGAGTGAAAATGGAGATAACAAAGAAAAAATTTATGACATTGTATGTGCCGACGAGTTAACTCCAAATGCAACAACAAATTATTGTCCAGACAATGGCTCAACAGTTAATTTAGAGGATTGCTCTGTATCATTAAATAAAGGCGCACCAGAACTTAAAGTAATGTGGACAGACCCTGAATTTAACCCCAAAGATGACGCGGCCTATTATATAAGAGTACTTGAAAACCCTACTTGCCGGTGGAGTACATGGGATGCAATAAAAGCAGGAGTAAGTCCCTCACCTAATTTACCACCAACAATACAAGAGCGTGCCTATGGTTCAGCTATTTGGTATAATAGCAAAAAAAGCTGATATGAATAAATATTTTAAAGACCCGCTCATTCATTTTATAATATTAGGAGTAATAGTTTTTTTTAGCCACTCAATTTGGCAAAGAAACATTACCAAATCTGAATATACTATAAATGTTACTGAGGAAGAGATGACCCGGCAAGCTAAAATATTTACCGGGGAAAACAGGCGCGAACCTACTAATGACGACATAAAAGCTCTTCTTTATTCTTATATTGAAGAGAGAGTTTTAATGCGAGAGGCTGAAAGGTTGGGATTAGGTGAAGATGATACAATTATCAGACGGCGGCTTGCGCAAAAAATGCGTTTCATTATTGAAGATATAGACACTCTTCGTAATCTTAGGAGTGAAGAGCTAAAAGCATGGTACTCTCAGAATATATCAAGATTTATTATACCTGAAAAAAGAAGCTTTATGCATGTATACATAAGCCCAGAAGCAAACGGTGGTGAGACAACAAAAGTTGCTAGTGAAATATTAACAAAAATTATATCTAAACCAGAAAGTTGGGAAGAATTAGGCGATCCCTTTATCCTCAAAAGAAGTTTTAAGTTATCAAGTTTGAATGAAGTCAATAGAAATTTTGGAAATCGTTTCTCAAAATCAGTATTTTCAATAACCGATAAAGAGTGGGTGGGACCAATAGAAAGTGCTTATGGACTTCACATTGTAAAGGTCGACAAAATTGTATCTGAAATAATCCCTGAATTTGAAGATATTGAAGATGCTATATTATCTCAATGGAAGGAAGAAGAACGACGCAGAGTAAATAAAGACGCTTTAGCAAAAATTATTGATAAATATAAAATAAACATAATAAATGATAAAACAGAGTAATGCCGCGTTTAATATTAATTTTGAACTTCTGGGTTTTACTTTTTTGCTCAGCAAATGCGCACGAAGTAAGACCAGCCTATCTGAGCATTGCTGAAGACAGTACAGCTGAGTTTACAGTTATTTGGAAGCAACCAATCCTTGACGGGAAAAGATTGCGTATCGAACCCATGTTTCCAGAAATTTGTATAAAATCAAACTCTAAAAGAAGTATTGAAAACTCCACGGTAATTGAAAAATTTAATCTAAAGTGCGGACTAATCAAAGGAGAGATTGTAATTTCAGGTCTGGAGCAAACTATGACCGATGTTATAATAAAAATAGACTACCTATCAGGCAAAAGAAATACTTCCCTTATAAAACCAAATGAACCTAAATTTATTTTAGGAACAAAAACATCAATTATAGACAATAATTACTTATCGATTGGTATAGATCATATTCTAAGAGGGTGGGACCACCTTCTCTTTATAATTGGACTCGTTTTACTAATTAATAGGCGGCAAATATTAGGAGTAGCAACTGCATTTACTATAGCGCATAGTTTAACACTTGGTTTAGCAGCATTTAGCATAATAAATTTACCCTCGCAGCCTGTGGAAATACTAATAGCAATGAGTATTGTTTTACTTGGCGTTGAGATAATGCGAAAAAAAAGTGGTGTTACCAGCATTTCTAGCAAACACCCATACATTATTGCTCTTATGATTGGACTCATTCATGGGTGCGGATTTGCTGGCGCTTTAGCTGATATAGGCCTGCCGAAGGGTATGGAGCTATTTTCCTTATTACTTTTTAACCTAGGGGTAGAATTAGGGCAATTTGCTATAATAGGCTTAACAATTCTTACTCTCACTATTTTAGCAAGAGTGAGTAATAACCTTCGTAAAAACTCCGAAATTATATTAACCTATGGTATATCATCCATAGGTATGTTTTGGATTATAGAACGGGTATCAGATTATATTATCTAGTTATCGTTAGAGATTTACTACTGTTGAACCAAATAGTTTATCAATGATTTTGCTTCAGAAGAACTCCAATCTGCTTCCCCTGGAAGCCTCGCTATTTCTCTCCCATTAACATCATACAATATGCTAGTTGGTAATCCTGGTAATCGAAGTTTTCCACTTATAGAATATGTGGTGTCATGCCATGGTGTCAGCACCGATATATCATTTTCTTCAAACCATATTTTTGCATCCTCTGCTGTCCGATCCATGCTAATTGTAATCACCTCAAAATTTTTACCTCCCATTACCTCTTGAAGGCGGTTTAATGTTGGCATTTCCGCAATACATGGAGCGCACCAAGTTGCCCATACATTCAACAAAATTATTTTCCCCTGATAATCCGACAACTTCATTTGAGTTCCATCAGTCGTTTTAAAGCGCATTTTGGGCTGTTCAGGTGGAGCATCTAGGACAGACAATCGCTTTAATGTGCCCTTGGAAAATACACCTATACCAACTTTAGGCTGGCTACAGGATTGCACAATCACTAATAATATGGCTACAAGCCCTAATACGAGCATAAGCCTTATTGTGTTAGTTACGTTAAAAAGAGAAGATATGGACATGGATAAACTATCTAACAATAAAAATAATAAAGGCCAGAAGATGTGGGGGGGACGTTTCAGCGCATCTCCAAGTGAAATTATGCAAGAAATTAATGTATCAATCGATTTTGATAAAAGGTTAGCGTTGCAGGATATCAAAGGCTCCATAGCGCATTCAACTATGCTTGAAGCGCAAGGAATAATTACAAACGAAGTCATGCTGCTGATCCATCAAGGTCTAGAACAGATTAAAAAAGAAATATTAAATCTCTCGTTTGCTTTTTCACATGAATTTGAAGACATTCATTTAAACATTGAAAATAGACTTAAAGAGTTAATTGGTGAGGCTGCAGGAAGACTTCACACAGCTCGCTCAAGAAATGACCAAGTAGCTACAGACTTCCGTCTTTGGGTAAGAGATAGTTTGGATAATTTTGAAATTCAACTCATTGAATTAATGAGAGCTTTACTTCAAAAAGCATCAGAAAATACTGACACTATAATGCCAGGTTTTACGCATTTACAATCTGCTCAGCCAGTAACATTTGGGCATCATATGCTCGCATATCTAGAAATGTTTAACCGTGATAAATCAAGGTTCAATGATTGCAGAGAGCGTTTAAATGAGTGCCCGTTGGGAGCCGCAGCTCTGGCAGGAACACCATTTCCCATAGATCGTGACTTCACTGCAAGTGCTTTAGGCTTTTCAAAACCCATGGCTAATTCTTTGGACGCAGTGTCAGCACGTGATTTTGCATTAGAGGCTTTATCTGCAGCAACTATTTGCGCAACTCACCTATCAAGACTTTCTGAAGAGTTAGTTATTTGGATGAGTGCCCAGTTTCAGTTTATTACCTTAACAGACTCATACACGACGGGCAGCTCAATCATGCCTCAAAAACGCAATCCAGACGCAGCTGAGTTAATACGGGCCAAAGTCGGTAGAATATCCGGATCATTCATGGCACTAACAATGGTTATGAAAGGCTTGCCCCTAGCCTATTCAAAAGATATGCAAGAGGACAAAGAGCCAGTTTTCGATGCTTTTGACTCTCTTGATTTGGGGTTAAAAGCAATGACTGGTATGATTAAGGATATGCAGCCTAATAAGAAAATTCTGCAGGCTGCTGCAGGGAATGGATTTTCAACAGCTACTGATTTGGCAGATTGGCTTGTGAGAAAATTAGATATGCCTTTTCGAAATGCACACCATGTTACAGGTAAAATTGTTGCTCTTGCAGAACAAAAAGGGGCAACGCTTAGTGAACTAACACTAGATGAATATATAAAAATAGAACCTAAAATAACGAAAGATATATATTCAGTGCTATCCCCGCTATCTTCAGCAAAAAGTAGGGTTAGCTATGGGGGCACTGCCCCAAGTGAAGTAGATAAACAAGTAGCTATTTGGAGTGAAATTTTATCTTAAGAATTTAAATTTTTTTTTGTAAGCTTATTAATCTTTCGGGGAGTTCAGTCATTATAAATGCTCTTTGAGCATCACTATATCTTGCCCAAAGAGCTATCTCCTCTCTAGAGCGGCCGCAGCCTTTACAAAGACTAAATTTTAAATCCAAATCACATATAAGTTTGCAAGGGGAGGTAATATTAGCAAATTTCATTTGTTTTACTCATCCTAATCGTTCTGATCATTCACATTCCCCCTCTGAAAAGGATGCGAGGGTTTCCAAGTCTGGCACAGGGTATAACATGTAGTCTCCCCCTTTTATATTTATACCTTTGGCGTCAACCGCATTGAGGTCTTTAAATTTAATTACCTCATCACCACAATAATTTTCAGTCGCTATGGGTATTTTATTATTATCACTATTTACAGCTTCAAAATAAATACTGTCTTGCTCATCAATTGCAGAAACTAATAAATGCGTAAATTTCGGTACAAAAATCTTCGCTGGCCCAGGAACCATTTTTTTGAACAAAAAGCGAGCGTCCTTAAGGCCATCTTCTAAAGTGTTGGAGGTATGGTAGCCATTGTTTTTAATAAATCTAACATCAGAGTCCATATCGAATTCTAAAGCATCTCCATCTTTAAGGGTTCCAGCACGGATAGGGTCATAAGCACATAAATCCGAACCATTTTCTGCCTGAAGTATTCTTTCGACATTTACAACTTTTTCATCACGAGAAAAAATCAAGTTATACTCATTATCTTTATGCTTAACATATACTCTTTCCGGTAACGACCCTCCATCTTTTACTCTTAAATGTGCTTCAAAAAACATATTAACAGAATCAATTTTAGATTTTTTTAAATTTTCAAATTTGCGTGCGAAATCAGAAATTCCTGAGATAGGGAAACAAGTAAGTTCATCTCTTAACTCTTTTTCTTCTGTTTCAGAACTTGCATATGACATTCCAAATGGAATAAATAGTAAGATCACAATAATTAAATATTTCATATTTTTCCTGCTTTTCTTAAGGTATTAAATCGCTTTAGATATTTAATACTCACAATTGGCTTGATATCATATGAGTCTGAATTAACAATTAACCCCTTGGCTTTAATATTCCTTAATTCTCTTAGTGAAACAAGGAATAGCCCGTCATAAAACGAAGGTTTTATTTCAGAAATGCCATCACTTGTTTTTGCAAAGAGAGGCGGTCCTTCATCCTGAAAATTCTTGTGATGGATTGCGAAGTGATCTGTATTAGGCATAAAAACTTTAAAAGGACTTAAGATCATTTCTCTGTAAAATCTTTTGCCATCTCTCGCACCCTTTTCCAATTCTGCAATATCGTGATACCCTGAATTATTTATGAAAAATGGTGAAAGCCCCATTTCAAAATACAACCCCTCATCATATTTTGGCCTCTTGGAACGAAGTGGGTCCAAAATACAGGCTTCACTTTTTGGGTATTTATATGTTTCAGTTAAGAATGTAGGCGTGGCGCCATTAGTTTTGTCAACAGGTACATCGATTATTTTATTGTCGAACCGTAAGAAAAACTGCTCTGGAAAGCTACCACCATCTTTTATTATAAACTTTGGGTTAACATTAATATCTATAACATTTTTATATTTAGCATCCAGTGCCTCTATATTATTCAGTATTTTATGTATTTTTTTAATAGGATAACAAAATAACTCACCCCGCTTATTATCCTCTGCTAATGATAGACTTGGCATTAGCATTATAATAAAGGTTATAAATAAAGTAAATCTTATCTTCACAATCCTTATTTAGGTTACCTGGAGTACAGTTAATGTTATCATATAAAATGTTCAAATTTAAAGTTAAATATTATTAATTTTATATATATAGTGACTCGACCTTTTCTTTTCACTCAACTAAAGAATTAAGATCTATGAAAAACAAAATGACAATACATCATAAATTAAATTTTTTTCTTATCACGAGTTCTTTAATGTTCCTATCTGCCTGCGGAATACGTGGGGAATTAAAAACACCTCCCCCCATTTGGAATAATACCTCATTGATTTTTGAGTTAAAAGAAACAGATAATAAATTTATATTTGACACGACTAAAGACAAAACAAAACTAACTCAGTCAATCAGCTAAAATGCGGCATTTCACATTCATAAATGAAGAAATGCATGCCGAAAAAGTGTCTTTAAAAGAGATTGCTAGGGCAGTAGGCACACCGTGTTATGTTTATTCCTCTGCAACTTTTGAAAGACACTTCAGTGTTTTCAAAGATAGTGTTAAAGATATTGATGCCCTGATTGCATATTCAGTAAAAGCAAATTCGAATATCGGTATATTAGCAACACTTTCTAAACTTGGTGCTGGTGCCGATGTAGTGAGCGGTGGTGAATTACAAAGAGCATTAACTGCAGGTATTCCTGCTAATAAAATTGTGTTTTCAGGTGTTGGAAAAACCAAAGATGAGATAGAGGCAGCTGCCAAGGCAAAAATAAAGATTTTTAATGTTGAAAGCATACCTGAGCTATACGCTATCAATGATATAGCAGCCCAAATGAATTATCTGGCTCCAATTGCATTTAGAGTAAATCCAGACGTTTCAGCAGGCGGACATGAAAAAATAAGTACAGGCAAAAAAGAAGATAAATTCGGGATCGCATGGAGTAAAGCTGAGCAAGCTTACGCAGTGGCCGAAACCTGCAGCAATATAGAAGTAGTTGGAATAGATGTTCATATTGGAAGTCAAATTGACCATTTAGAGCCTTTTGAAAAAGCAATACTAAAGGTTGGTAGCCTCATCAAAAAACTACGCTCAAGTGGACACAATATTCGGAGCTTTGATATTGGAGGCGGTCTCGGAATTCCGTATGGAGATAAATCCATTACACCCCCAAATCCCGCAAACTATGGGGCCATGGTAAAACGGCTCACGCAAGAGCTGAATGTAGAAATGATCTTCGAGCCCGGAAGAATGATATCTGGGAATGCTGGTATATTATTGTCTACAGTACTCTACGTAAAAAAGGGAGAAGATCGTAATTTTCTAATTATTGATGCAGCGATGAACGATCTACTCAGACCCGCCTTATATGATGCATATCATGAAATAGAACCAGTGAGAAAGAATCCTGAAAACAGTCAAATAAAGAAGTACGATATTGTAGGTCCAATTTGCGAAAGCAGTGATACTTTTACAAAGTCACGGGAACTTCCAATAATCGAGCAGGGAGAACTCATAGTGATGCATACGACAGGAGCATATGGTGCCTCGCAGTCGAGCCAGTATAACACTAGACCGCTCGTTCCAGAAGTTCTTGTAAAGGGTAATAAATATGAAGTTGTAAGGAAACGTCCTACAATCAATGATATTTTAAAATCCGAAAACATACCTACTTGGCTTATTTAAAATATTATACAAATCAATTCTTGTGAGTATGTAACATTAGACCTACAGTTCTTAACATTAAATATTAATTAGTTATAGATTCTGTGTTTAAAAAAAAGAAACCAAAGTTAAAAATTGCGTTGAATAACGAAGTAGTTCGCTTTGAAAGATTAGGCATGCGCTATGGAAGAGGACCAGAAGTTCTATCAGATGTGGATATGTGCCTGCAAAATGGGAGTTTTACTTTCTTAACAGGTCCATCAGGAGCAGGTAAGTCTACATTATTAAAATTATGTTATTTAGAGTTAAAACAATCACGGGGCTTAATAAGTTTATTTGGAACTGATATTTCTAAAATGTCACGAAAAACTAAACATTCCACAAAGAAAAAAATTGGTGTGATATTGCAGGATTTTCGATTAATAGATCATTTAACTATCTTTGAAAATGTAGCATTACCTCTGCGTGTTACAGGAGAGAAAAAAAGTAACTACACAAAAGATATAAGCGAATTACTTCAGTGGGTTGGATTAGGCGCACGTATGGACGCACTACCTAAAACACTATCAGGCGGCGAAAAACAAAGGGCTGCTATTGCAAGAGCTGTTATATCTAAACCCGATTTAATTATTGCGGATGAACCCACTGGAAATGTTGATGAAGTTATGAGTAAAAGGCTACTCAGCCTTTTTACTGAAATGAACCGCTCCGGGACAACTATCTTAATAGCAACACATAATAAAAAGCTTATCAAGGGCGTAAAGGCTAATATTCTTCATATTGAGAATGGCACATTAATTGATACTAGTTTTGAACCGATCATTTAAATGCAAGATAATACTGTAAAAAATTTAACTTCTAACCCATTACTTGACCCTAAAGGTAATGATTCAGGATCATTACTATTTGTATTATCTATAGTTGCATACCTTGCAACGATCGCTTTAATGTTTTCTCTTTCCATGAACCGTATTAGCGCCTCATGGAATACATCATTAAAAAATACTGCTACTGTCCAAATTTTAGTTGATAATCCAAGGCTACGTGAAACGCAGGTAGGTATCACACTTAAGAGTTTTAAAGAAAATTATCCAAATTCTGAAGTTACTGTAGTGGGCAAAAAAAAGTCTTTAGATATGCTCAAGCCCTGGCTTGGAGATTCTGTTCTTCCTGATGATTTACCTATTCCAGCTTTAATATCCGTTAAATTTGCAAAAGAAGATAACAAAGACCTAGCTTATCTTACATCTGACCTTAAAGCAGAGGGTGTCATTATTGAAATTGACGATCACACACGGTGGTCTGAACAAGTAAAAAGATCAGCTACTGCTCTTAAAGTCGGATCATCAGCACTGCTTATATTAATTTTTAGCGTAGCTATGTTCATCACAAATTATGCCACAAAATCAGCACTTTTAGCGCAAAAAAAAATAATAAATATTTTATTACAAGTTGGTGCCAAAAATATTTTCATCACAAAATTATTTATAAAGCAAGCATGTATTAGAGGATTAGTGAGCGGGTTTTACGGGGTTAGCTTAGGCTGTGTCACGATGATTTTGATATCCACAGAACGTGTTAAAGAAATTTTGATTATTGCACCACCAAGCTTCCATTGGCCTGATTTAGTATACCTTTTAACATTTATTATAGGCTTTAGCATAAATTGTTCCATATCAGCAGGGTTAACATCTACAAACATCTTATCAAAAAAATATCGACGAAAATAAATAAAATTATAACTTGGGTAAATGCTAAATCAGACTTAATATATCTTTTAATATAAATATTGTTAGAATAATGAAGTTACTTAAAATTGTCACTATATTGATCATCATCTACTTTGTAGGTTTTCTTTTTTTTATTAAAAGAATTAATGATTTCAGCACACCAAATCCCATCCCAGAAGCTGACGGAATAGTTGTTTGGACAGGAAAGGGCGGGGGTAGGCTTGAGGCAGGAGTAGATTTGCTATTGGAGAAAAAAGGGGAACGTTTACTTATATCAGGGGTAAACTCTGAAATATCACTTGATGAAATTAAAGAAATAATAGCTATTCCTGAAAAATTTTCGAATTGCTGTTTAGACTTAGACTACGAAGCAAAAAATACAATTGGCAATGCATACGAAACAACAGCATGGGCTAAAGCATTAGGATTTAAACATATAATATTAGTAACATCTGCCTACCATATGCCGAGAGCTGAAATACAAATGGGAGCAACCACAAGTCAAATTAAAATAACACCATTTCCAGTTTTTAACCAAACTGAAAGGAAATGGTATTTAGATAATAATAGGCTAAAACGTCTTCTTCAGGAATACACTAAACTTTTAATAAGCTATTTAAAATACGTAACAATAGAACCGGACAAGAAAGTTATATTATTGAATAACAATATCTCTTAGTCATCTCTTCCAAAATTAGGCTCTGGACTATCTTGCCCAGCGTCCACTATTCGACGACGAATATCACGGGTTTTCGCGAAGTGCTCTAATAAAGCATCTCCATCTTTCCACCTAATAGCTCGTTTAAGGGCCGACAAGTCCTCTATAAAACGATCTACAACCTCTAATGTTGCATCCCTGTTAGCAAGAAAAATATCACGCCACATAACTGGATCAGATGAAGCTATACGGGTGAAGTCGCGAAAACCTCCTGCAGAGAACTTAACCACTTCATTATTCGTTACCTTCTCCATATCAACAGCAGTACCAACCAGGGCATATGCAATTAAATGAGGTACGTGAGATGTAGCGGCCAGTACAATATCATGCCTAACGCTATCCATTACTACTACTTGAGAGCCAATTCCCTCCCAAAATAGCTTAACGGTCTCTACTGCTAATTCATCGGCACCATCAGGGGTTAGTACGCACCAACGGTCTTTAAAAAGCTCAGCAAATCCTGCTTCAGGCCCGCTGTACTCTGTTCCTGCTATCGGGTGACCGGGAACAAAATGGATTTCACTATTCATAAGCGGGGCTATTTTATTAATAATATCTCCTTTTATTGAAGCAACATCAGTTAATATCGACCCCCTTTTCATAACCGGCACTATTCTTTCTGCAACCGCAGCCATTACACCTGGTGGAACGCAAAGAATAATTAAGTCTGCCTCTGAGGCATAAAATTCTGGAGAATTCTCGGATACGCCATCTGCAAAGCCCAGCCTCTCAATTGACCTGCAAACAGCGTACGATTTGTCTGATACATAAACTTTATCAACGGCTCCAATCTTCTTAGCTGCCCGTGCAATAGATGATCCAATTAAACCGCCACCTATAATAAGTATTTTATCAATACCCATCAAGACCTGCCAATCGGCAATGGCATGCATCCAATTATCTTGGTCCCTTTAGGCGATTGAGTTTTAAATCCATCTATACTTAGTAGAACTTGCGTTTCTGTTTCTGCCCGGATTATCGCCCCTGGTATTTTCATCTCTTTATTACTAATTAACAATGTTTGATCAGATCCAGATGATTGTATACTTGCCGTTGATACAGCTACAGCCAGAGGCCAACAATCAGCACCTGTCCTTGGTAAGCCTGCTAAAATATGCATATCAGGCATCGCACCACTTACACCCAAGGATGACCACCAAGTGTTCATCCCGCCCGGTGATGGCAAAATAGCTACACCCTCATCATCAGCGTATGCCGCAGCTAAAGCAGAGCTTGCAGTAGGATAAGAAATAGTAGGTATTGCAGCACCAAAACGGTCTCTTACCAAAGTCCAGACATCCAAAGCACCGCCCTCCAGAGCAATATGAAGCTTCATAGGACCCTGTAACGCAATAGAGGCACTCATTAGTTCAGCCCAGATCCTCGACACAAGTGCAGCTGGGATATTTTCAGTATCCTCTGCTAATTCTCTTACATGTGAATCCTCTCTTGATGGACGCCACAGCTGTACGCCGGCCTTAACCTCTCTGACTGAAGCAGCCAATTTAAGGCGGTCGGCGATCAGAGAAAGTAAAGCATTATCCACTCTATCTATCTCCGCTCGGACATTTTCAATTGTTATCAATGGTTTTTCAGTCATGTTCTCTTTGTTCAATTATAGTTTTATTTGCAAGTGGGTTACTACTAAGTACATTTTTAATTCTTATTGTCTCTGGCATCCCATGCGGTTCGGCATAAAGACGCTTAATAGCTTCCACAAGCACAAGTCTAGAAAAATATGGAAATATAGTCTCACATATTTTTTCAAATAAATATGGTAATCTGTTTTTTCTTGATACTTTTCTGTAGGGAAAATATATACATCCTGTAAAAAAAGTTATTTGAAAACCAGATTTTATTATAGATTTTTTAAATTTTTTTCTAGAAAATGACTTCTCCTCACTGAAAGGACCCATATTTTTTATCCAACCACCGGAACGGCTGGAAGAAATAATAATAATTTGTCCTTCTGGCTTTAAAACACGCCAGAACTCTTTTAACAGTAAATCAAAATTTGATGAATCTCCTGTGCCGTGGATACAAAGAATTTTATCAAATCGGGAGTCAGAAAATGGTAAAGATAAATTTTCAGTAATACATGACGTTCCATGCACATCAGCATATTCAATTTTAGTAAGGTTTTTTTCTGGTAATGTCAGGATGATCCTATTTGCAGTTTTTTTGTAAGAACTTAAATATTTTTCACAGAAGCCATATCCCAAAACGTCTTGTCCGGAGAGATCAGGCCATCTTGAATTTAATTTTCTCGATAAAATGTCACTAAGAAGAGTGCTTGATTTTGATCTATAAAACACATCTAACTTTTTGAGTGTCGGCCGCATTAAATTACCTTAGCTAGGGTTTAAAAAAAACTAAACAAAAAAATATCAGCGGTGTTTAGCAAATAATTTAATTTAAATGCCTAATCACCAGAAGACTTCAAAAAAGCACTAAGTAAAGTTAGTCTGGATACAACATCCATAAGACACATTAAGACTATTAGAAAAAACACAGATGTAGCAAAAGCTGGAAAAATAAGAAATTCGACAATACTAACCACGAGTATAAATATTGATGAACCATGACTCATAACATTTATACTGCTTATTGATCTTGATTTCATAAATTCAATGAAAAGCATTATTACAGCGCAACATATCAATGCATGACCCGGTGTAACATTCCAACTAGCATTTGAACTGACAGGAATAGTTAAAAAATCAGTGTCCAGCCTTAATCTGATAGCCTCAACAGAAGAAAAGGCGAGACCACCCAAAGCTAAAATATTATAAATAACTACAGGAACAGCCATCCATGGAAATAATTTAAAAAAACTCAAACCAACCTCTTAATATTTTACACCATTGAGATACTTACCATATAAGTTTTTTAATAAATAACAATTAGTAAAGCTTTAGCTTTAAAACTCGTTAAGTCCGCCATGCCTACGATGACGTTTGCTAAGCCACATTACACCCAGTAAATCGGCAAGGGAAACAATTAATCTTCCCCAGTTGGTATATTTTGAACTACCAAATTTTCTATCCCTATGATTTACCGTACAGAATTCAATTTTAAAACCGGAACGTAATACTAATGCAGGAATGTAGCGGTGCATATGATCAAAAAATGGTAAATCTAAATAAACAGATCTTTTAAAAACCTTTATGCCGCAGCCAGTATCATTAGCTTCATCTTTAAGAAGTCTTTTTCGTATTTTATTCGCTAAAATAGATGCTATCTTTTTAGCATTACTGTCTAATCTTTTTATTCTTTGACCTCCGACAAGGGCTAAACCCTCAGGAGCCACAGACCTAGTTAATTGGCTGTATAACCTAGGTATGTCTCTCGGGTCATTCTGACCATCACCATCTAAAGTTGCTATATATACACTCTCTGCCATTTTCACTCCCGAAAGGATCGCACGGGATTGGCCTGCATTATAATTGTGCGATAAACCCCTTATTTCTGGATAATCTTTTTTTAACTCTTTAATTTTTTCTTTTGTATTATCGGTGCTGGCATCATCAACAAAAATAACCTCATATTTAAAACCATTGAGGGAAGTGTGGATTTCATGCGCAAGATTAGAAATATTTTCACTCTCATTGAATACTGGAATTACTATCGATATGTCAGGTAACACTTTCATGGAGTCAATTTGACATGTGAAAGCCTTTCAAGCAAGTTTCTCTTTAAAATACTTCTCAACTTATTAATGGCATATAATGATAATAACACTCCAAAAAAAGTATCAGTTAAAGAGCATAATAGCATTAATTATTCTTTGCTTATTTATGTTTCTTCCAGGTATTTCCAGTTTACCAGTTATAGACCGTGATGAAGCACGTTTTGCTCAGGCAAGTGTCCAGATGGCAGAAACCGGCGATTTGATGGATATTAAGTTTCAAAACCAAACTCGCTATAAAAAACCATCCGGTATTTATTGGTTGCAGACAATTTCAATAAAATTACTAACAAGCGGTTCTGAACGTAAAATTTGGGTTCAAAGAGTACCCTCCGTCATAGGTGGAATAATAGCAGTTCTTGCTACCTATTGGTCAACTACAACTTTACTGAATAGCAAAGCCGGATTTATAGCTGCAGTAATGCTGGCGCTTTCATGTTTAATGGTTTTTGAGTCTCATGTGGCAAAAACTGATGCAGTCTTAGTTGGCTTGTCCGCTATCAGTTTTGGTTCACTTATTTCATTAAGGCAAAATGGAACAAACCTTTCATGTTGGGCCCTATGGTTGTCATTAGGTTTAAGTATTCTAATAAAGGGACCGATAGTGATAATAATTGCCTCCTTAACAATCATCAGTCTTACCATCTGGGAAAAAGACAATAAATGGATAAGGGGGATTATAAAACCACTTCCTATTACGGTTTTCATATTAGTATGGGTTCCGTGGGCAATACTCATGTGGCTAAATACAGATGGTGAATTCTACACCGCAAGTTTAAATAATGATTTTGGCGCCAAACTCTTCAAATCGCAAGAGAGTCACTCAGGTCCTATTGGCTATTACTTTTTAAGTATTTGGTTAACCCTTTGGCCTACATGTTTGGTTATTTTACCTACAATAGGCTTTGCAATAAAGATTCTGAATAATAAGAGAATCTTCGATGCGCAAATATCTAAATCTGTGCGCTTCTGTATAGCAGCTATAATACCTTATTGGTTTTTAATTGAAGTTATTCCAACAAAACTTATGCATTATGCTTTGCCAGTATTTCCAGCCATTTGCTCTCTATCAGCAATAGCTATTACACACCCCTTAATGAAAACAAGTTTTTTTAAATTACGGAAAATTAATATCATAATTTTTTTATTAATAGGGTTTACGATAACTCTAATTATCACAGCTATTCAGTTAAATTATATTGCTCAAGACAAAAAATATGTTTTTTATATTATTGCTATTGGCATGAGCATAATTTGTCTCATTATCTATTCGTCTGTATCTATGTGGAAAGTAAGGTTTAGTACTAGTTTAATAACTGCTTCATTGGCTTCTATTTTGTTATCCTTTATGACTTACAAAGCAACTCTTCCTAATTTATCGGTATTGCGAGTATCGGACCAAATCGCGACTAAATTTGAAAAAAATGGAATATTACTTCCGCGCCATGGTGGACCCCCTGTAATGTCACCACATTTCAAAGAGCCAAGCCTTGTATATAATTTAGGGCAGGAAATTAATATTTCAGGCAACATTGATGTTGAAAAAATTAATAACACTCCAAAACAACAAATATTTATACTTGATTATAAAAACAACTCTTCTTTGAAACTAGAAAAAATAATAATTTCTAAAGCGAAAAAAGATAGTTTTTGTACTAAATCAATACCCGTTGGCATGGGCTATAATTATTCTAAAGGCAGACCAGTCAATATAAAAATATTGTACAACTCTGAGTGTAATAAAAATAATTTAAATGAAACTTATTAAATCTTTTTATCAGAAGAAAAAGTAGCTTTGTATAAAAAATAAAGAGCCATAAACGGTAGTGATATATAAATGAGAATAATCTCTAACTTGTACTTTCTGTGCTTAATGAAATACTTTTTAAAGCCATTAAGCTTCTGTAACTCAACTTTTATTTTTTTTATATCACTAGTAGCCCCATAATGCATTGCTGTTGCATTAGGAAGAAAATATACATCTCCTCCCTTTTTAATAGCACGCTTGCATATATCTAAATCTTCCACATGAAGAAAAAAATCTTCATCAAAGCCGTTAATAATTTGGAAAGAAGACTTATCAATCATCAATAATGCGCCGCTAACAGCTGAGCAAGGAATGGCGCCGTTAGGTAACGGATTATTTTCTTGATGTATTGTTTTTTTTCCTAAATGCAGAACCGTCAATAATGAAGAAAATAAAGTTACTTCTCCTCTTCTTGAGCCTCTTTGCTCTTCGCCTCTTGAGTTGATTAGCTTTCCGCCTGTAATCCATGGCCTTTTTAGATTTTTACCTAAATTCATCAATTTCGTTGCTGAATTTTTAGTAATTAAGGCATCGGGATTTAAAAATAATAGATAATTACCAGAAGCAAATTTTGCCCCATAATTACAGCCTTTAGAAAACCCAATATTTCCATGGCCCGTTTTTACCTTTATATGACCGTAAGACTTCACTAACAAAAAAAGCTTTTCCCTTACTTGTTCTGGGTTACCATTATCAATGATAATAAGCTCAGAAATTTTCGTGTCTAATATAACATGCTTTATAGCTTCAAACAAAGCCGGACCAGTCATATATGATACCATTATAACACTTATGGAAGATGCGTTAATATCATTTAACTCAACTTCGTTAATCATAAAGTTCATCCTCACAAATTATATGTTGGCATATTTATACATGTAATATGAGTCATAGTTGCGTAGCAAATTAAAAGTTATTAATAGTCGCATTTGTTTGGTGAGTTAACCAACTTAGTAATACCTAATGCCAAAAAGACAGCAGACCACCACCATAATTGCCAGGCGCCAATTGTTAAGGATGAAATTGTGAACGATGCCACAATAACTCCGCTATACGCAGAAGATGATTTTGAATTATTTATATTTTTTTTGAGAGGCTTAATCAGCGATAGTAAAAGTATTGAAGCAAGGACAGCTCCAACTAATCCAGTTTCAGTCCATATCTGAATACCTAAATTATGGGGGTGCAAGGAAAGCAAAGATAGGTTCCTTCCATCCTGAGCAATAAAAGAGTCATTAAATGTTCGAGATGCATCAAACCCAGCTCCTACAAAAGGGTGTTCAGAGATTATATTCCAACAATAACCCCACATACGAAAACGGTGATCCCAAGACATTGGAAGTTCAGTTAAACCTGGCTCTGTAATTAAAAAAGAAAAGTAAGCTAATACTGGTGCAAATATTATAGCTAAAATAGAAATAAATATAAAAAAACTTGGTGCGAATCTAGGATAAATATAGCCAAATCCCATAGATAATAATACAGCTATGACAGAAAATATTCCAATACCTAAATGGTTAAATATGGAGGCAGATATAATTAAGGATACGATTATTACTGATGCTATTAACGATATATATTTGGAATAACGACTAAAAATAAACACCAAAACAGGACTTAGCAATAAAACTAGAAATACAATGGCATGACCCAAATTCATCTCAGTTTGCACTAATCGGGACAACCGATCTTCAGATGTATACAATGTTTCAATGGCCATAGTTACTGAATAATGTGTTTTTATATCTACAAATAAAACTATCGCCTCTAAAAAACTCATAATCAAAATAAGAGTAATAAGTTTTTTAGAATTCTTATTTGAGGCTAATTCAAACAAGTATACTGACCAATATAATGCAATACTCATTATCAATAATTTATTATAATTTGTAATAAAAATATTTGTTTCGTATGGACTCCAGTTTGCAGATAAACATAAATATGAAGTAAATACTATCAAAGCTAGCTGCACCTTAGTAAATGTAAAGCGCCTTGATATTAAACAAAATACTAGACCAACCAAACCCATTAAAAAAACAATTGGGACGAATCCTAACCCCCCAGCGTGAGCAATAATTGGCGTTAATACCAAAACTAATACCAGAAAATTATAGGCAAATTTTTCTACGCTCAGTGCCATGGAGTTTATTGACATTAACGCATATCAGGGGGCAATGCTTCGATAGGAATGTTTTTTAAAGCATCTTTTAAATCAATAATTTCTAACTGGCGCGAACCTAAACGGCGTAATGCTAATTTATTATTTTCCACCTCTTTCATACCCACTACTGCAATTATAGGCACTTTTTTATCTGCGCTATGTTCGCGTATTTTATAGTTTATTTTTTCATTTCTTAAATCAGTTTCAACCCTAAGTCCCTTTGAGCCAAGAAGCTCTGCTACGTTCTTTGCATATTCATCTGCACCCGAGGTTACAGTGGCTACAACAATCTGAACTGGGCTGAGCCAAAGTGGAAATTTACCTGAATAATTTTCAATTAAAATTCCGATGAACCGTTCCATAGAGCCAAGAATTGCACGATGCAACATCACGGGGCGATGACGTTTATCATCCTCACCGATATAGCTGGCCTGCAAACGGTCAGGCAAAACAAAATCTACTTGCAAAGTACCACACTGCCAATCGCGCCCTATTGCATCTCTCAAGACAAATTCAAGTTTAGGGCCGTAAAAAGCTCCTTCTCCTGGATTCAATTCAACCTCCAACCCCACTGCTTTAACAGAATCCATAAGAGCTTTTTCAGATTTATCCCATGTTGAGTCATCACCCGCCCTCACTTGAGGGCGGTCAGAAAATTTTACTTTTAAATCAGTAAATCCAAAATCTTTATAAATGCGACTTAAAAGGTCAATAAAAGCACCCGTTTCTTCTGAGATTTGATTCTCTGAACAAAAAATATGAGCATCATCCTGAGTGAAACCACGCACACGCATTATTCCATGAAGCGCACCTGTAGGTTCGTTTCTATGGCAGCAACCAAATTCCGCCATTCTAAGAGGCAGATCTCTATAAGATTTCATACCTTGATTAAATACTTGAACGTGCGCGGGGCAATTCATAGGTTTTAAGGCATGTACCTCATCATGAGCCCCGTGGCTTACTTCGCTTACAAACATGTTCTCTCGGAATTTATCCCAATGACCACTTTTTTGCCAAAGTTTATTATTTATTAGTAAAGGAGTTTTGACTTCAAGGTAGTTAGCCTTTTTCAACTGGCGACGGACATAGCTCTCAACTTCCCGCCAAAGTGTTGCACCCTTATCATGCCAAAATACCATTCCTTGAGCTTCAGGTTGCATATGAAATAATTCGAGTTGCTTTCCTAGCTTACGGTGATCTCTAGCCTCTGCCTCAGCTAACATATGCAAATGGGCTTCAAGGTCTTCTTGACTTGCCCATGCAGTACCATAAATTCTCTGAAGTTGAGCTTTATTGGAGTCTCCACGCCAATAGGCGCCAGCTACCTTCATTAGTTTAAAAGCTTTCCCAATTTTACCAGTGCTGGGGAGATGAGGGCCTCTACATAAATCAAACCATTTGCCTTGTTTATACAAAGTAATAGTTTCTAACTCTGGTAAGTCTTCAATTAATTCGGCCTTAAAACATTCACCCAATTCCCTAAAAATTTTAATTGCTTCCCCGCGTTCAACCTCAACACGTTCAAATTTATCATTTCGATCGATGATAAATGCCATTTTTTTCTCTATCGCGGCAAAATCATCATCACTAAAAGGCTCATCTCTAGCAAAATCGTAGTAAAACCCATTTTCAATTACAGGGCCAATGGTTACCTGTGTTCCTGGAAAAAGCTCTTGTACAGCTTCCGCCAAAACATGTGCGGCATCATGGCGGATTAACTCCAACCCTTCTGGATCATTCTTAGTTACTAATTCCAAGCCTGCATTTCTATCAATTGAATAAGAAGCATCAACTAATATACCATCAATTTTAGCAGCAAGTACTTTTTTACTCAAACTTTTAGAGAGAGATCTTGCAACATCCATTGCTGTGATGCCCCTAGCATAGTTACGAGTGTTTCCATCTGGAAATGTCAAAGTTATATTGTTTGTTGACACGTATTCTATCCTCATAACAGTTGCGAATAAAATTTATACGCACACAATTCTTACTTATAAACTAATAAAGAAAATTAATCATCATTAGTCTTGCGCCAAATACCATATTTCCATGGAGCCCAAAAATGTCGTTTTTTAATTACTTTGGGAACGTTATCAACCCCACTTGTACCAAACCAATGACAACGCGACAAGCGTGCCAATGTTTGCCACCCTCCTATCCATGCCCCATGACGCTTAATTGCTTCCCTTGAATATTCAGAACAAGAAGGGCTATGACGGCATTTGATACCAAAAAAAGTAATAATAGGTGACAAAAAATATTTGTAAAACAGCAAGAGTAATAACATAATATTTTTTAAAAAATACTTCATTGCAAATCCATAGTTATCAAAAATTATTCTAAATTGGTATTTTTGAGTGCTTCAACCGCAGCATTGAATGCTAAAAGTGTAGAAGCATGCCTAGCAGGGTACTCTGAAACACCCCTAAGCAATTCCAACTCAGAAAAGCGAGGGGGGAAACATGCGTCTGATCCTTTAAGCATCAAAACAAGTGAATTTCTGGCAGCAATCACTTCTTTAAATTCCGCATTGATAATATTTTTATATAGTATTGCTGCTGAGCTTTGTCCCAAAGCACAAGCTTGCACCCTCAAAGCGATTGACTTTACTCTTCGGTCATCAACTTTAAGATCAATCTCTAACCATGATCCACATAGTTTCGAAACTTTTCGTGCGAAGCAATCGGGATTATCTAATCTTTCATTTTTCAGATTAGCCGATAATTTGAGAATATCCGTATTATATAGATTATCAAGCATATGCTCATATAGCTTAGGTAAATGATTTAATAAACCGCTTAAGCTAGAATTAATAATATTAGGTTAGCAGAGAATAAATGATTGAATACAAAGACATTAAATCAGCGGAAGCACTGTTAATTTTCCTAAGACACCTGTCAGGGGAAAGGCGACTTTCAATTAAAACAGTTGAAGCATATCGAAATGATATAACTGCTTTTCAACTCTTCATCACTAATCACTTGGGGCATAACTTATACATTAGTGATCTCGTTAAATTAAAACCTACTGACTTTAGGTCTTTTTTATCATTTCAACAACGAAAAGTTAAACCACTCTCGGGAACTTCTTTACAACGCCAACTATCAGCAATTAGGGGTTATTATAAATATCTAGAACGGCGGTGGGGTATCAAAAATGAAGCCTTAAGGCTAATCAAGGGGCCAAAAGTAAATCATACAATACCAAAGGCCCTGAGCATTTCTGGCTCCATTGACCTTATTTCAACTAGCAGTAACTATAATTATAAACCCTGGATTGAGGCACGTAATATAGCTTTATTAACACTCTGCTATGGTGCGGGTTTACGAATATCTGAGGCGATTAATTTAACCTGCAGAGAAACTCCATTGGGGAATACCTTAAAACTAAGAGGAAAAGGGGGAAAGGACCGCATAGTTCCGATTTTACCGATAGTGAAGAAAGCTATGAATGATTATCTCGTCCTCCTACCGTATGAACTAGATAAAAAAGATCAGGTTTTTAGGGGTCTGCGTGGTGGGGTATTGAGAGCTGAAATAATTCAAAAGGAAGTAAGAGCTTTAAGGGAAATATTGGGATTGCCAGAAACAGCAACACCACATTCACTTAGGCACAGTTTTGCAACGCACTTATTGGAAGCCGGGGGGGATCTGAGAACAATTCAAAAGCTGCTTGGCCATTCAAGTCTATCTACCACACAGAGGTACACAGAGGTAAATAGTTCGGTATTAAAAAATGTTCACAAAAATGCCCACCCAAGAGCTTAAAAGCGTACACCTTAATTTCTCAAAAAATAATCATATGCAATGTTTTCTGTTTCATCAGTCATTGGATATCCTATGTTGGATAAACTAGCCTCTAAATCATCAAACTGATGCCCATCAACTTTGAAGCCGCAAAGCACATGCCCAGTAGACGCGCCATGGTTTCTATAATGAAAAAGAGAGATATCCCAGTTATTATTTAAACTGGTCAAAAAATTTGTTAATGCGCCAGGTCTTTCTGGAAAATCAAAACGATAGATTTTTTCAATAAAGGTTTTGGCAGGCCTACCCCCTACCATGTGCCGTAAATGGCGCTTAGATAATCTATCATTAGATAAATCAACAATATTAATATCATTTTCTTCCATAGAATCAATTATACTAAGACGTTCATCAGAAGTCTGCGTTTTAACTCCTACGAATATTCTTGCTATTCTATCAGATGAATACCGGTAATTAAATTCAGTTATATCGCGCTTGTCTAATATTTTAAGAAATTCAAGAAATGCTCCCTTTCTTTCTGGAATTTCGGCTGCGAACAGCATCTCTTGACCAGATCCAAGTTCCGCCTGCTCAACTATGTTTCCAATTCTGTCAAAGTTTACATTAGCACCAGATATTGTGGCTACTGATATTCCTTTTGGAGCAGTGCCTAAACTGACTTGCTTAAGAAAACCTGCTAATGCTAAGGCACCCGCTGGTTCAACTAAAGTTCGGGTTGCCTCATAAATATCTTTAACTGCTGAACAAATCTCTGCATTCGATACTGTTATGCACTCGTCAACAACTCTCTGACATATCGCAAATGTATTAGACCCAACTGCTTTGACCGCAACTCCATCAGCAAATCCATCTACTTTATCAAGCTTTACAGGACGACCTGACTTTAAAGATGTTTGAAGTGTCGCTGCGCCCTCAGGTTCAACCGCAATTATCTTTATATTAGGAGATACAGATTTTACCCATGTACCAATTCCTGAAACTAAGCCGCCGCCTCCAGTACACACATAAATCGCATCGGGGGTATGAGTCATTTGCTCTAAAATTTCTTTTCCAACAGTGCCCTGGCCGGCTATAACGTCTAACTCATCGAATGGGTGAATAAATATAGCCCCTGTTTCCTGAGAGTATTTTAAGGCTGCTTTGCAAGATTCATCATAATTTTCTCCTATTAAACGTGTTTCAGCACCTGCTGCATGTACAGCATTAATTTTTATTTTTGGAGTAGTTATTGGCATAAATATAACTGCTTTAGTTTGATAATATTTGGCTGCAGATGCCATTCCTTGCGCATGGTTTCCCGCACTAGCAGCGCAGACACCTTTTAACTTTTCAGTATCGCTCAAGTTTGACATTCTATTAGCTGCGCCACGAATTTTAAAGCTAAATACATCTTGCAAATCTTCTCGTTTTAACCATATCTCACTACCAGAAGCATGACTTAATTTATCTGCCAATTGACAAGGTGTTCGTTTTGCTAGGTTATATACATTAGCATTACTTATCCGTTCTTTTAGGTCTTTAAGGTTAATTTTGGACATATTTTGCTATCCAAGAACCTACTTGCTGAGTAGACAGAGCGCCGCCAAGGTCTGCAGTTGTTTGGTTCGCAGTCAAAGCTGACTTTACTGCGCTCTCTATAGAAGAGGCCTCAGTATCCATACCAAAAGAAAGGCGAAGCATCCATGCAGCCGATAAAATCATAGCTAGAGGGTTTGCTTTATTTTGGCCTGCAATATCAGGGGCACTACCGTGAATTGGCTCATACATACCAACAGATCCATCAGAAATAGAGGCTGAAGGAATGACACCCATGGAACCTGTAAGCACAGATGCTTCATCAGTTAGTATATCACCAAACATATTTTCAGTTAAAATAACATCAAAGCGTTGAGAATCAGTTAGCATATGCATAGTCATTGCATCGATGAGTAAATGTTCAACTTTTACATCATTATATCTTTTAGAAACTTCCGTCACAGTCTCTCTCCACAATCTCGATGTTTCGAGAACATTAGATTTATCAACAGAGGTCACTTTCTTTTTACGCTGTCTTGCCAAATCAAATGCTTTAATAGTTATACGTTCAATTTCTGTCTTGGAATACCGGCATTCGTCAAAAGCACCTGAGCTATCACGTCCCTTTTTACCAAAATATATCCCGCCTGTCAGTTCACGCATAACTATGAAGTCGGTTCCTTCTATTTTTTCACGCTTCAAAGGAGATTTACTTATTAATTCATCGTATGGTTTGCATGGGCGGATATTGGCATATAAATTTAGTTTTTTTCTTAAAGGTAATAAAGAACCCAATTCTGGGCGCTCAGCACCTTTCAGGTGATCCCATTTAGGACCCCCTACAGCGCCTAGTAAAATAGCGCCTGTCTTCTTACACGACTCGAAAGTTTCTTCCGGAAGGGGTTTACCTAAAACATCAATAGCTGCACCCCCGATAAGGTGTTGCTCTATTTCTAAATTATGCCTAAATTTGCTTGAGATCGCTTGCAAAACATTAATAGCGGCACCCCCTACTTCAGGCCCTATCCCATCACCAGGAAGATATGTAAAATTTAATTTTGCCATACAATACTATCTATTTTCATATTCAGAAATTTGGTTATTTTGTTCAAGTAAATAACCCATTTCATCAAGCCCTTCGAGAAGGCAATAACGGGAAAAACTATCTATAGGAAAAGAATGAGACCCCATTCCATTTGGGAGCTCAAGTAAGCAAGCCTCTAGATTTACAGTTACATGTACTCCTGAATGTTCCATAAGCCATTCATGAACCTCTGTATTTATAGTGACAGGTAGTAAACCATTTTTTAGAGAATTACTTTTGAAAATATCTGCAATACTGGAACTAATTACTACACGAAATCCATAGTCAGTAAGACCCCAAGGGGCATGTTCACGTGATGAACCGCAACCAAAATTATCTCCCGCAACAAGAATTTTACATGCCTTTCCGCTTTCAGAATTTAATTCATGATTAGTTAAGGTTCCAGTATCAGTATATCGCAAGTTAGAAAAAACATGCTCTCCCAATCCATTCTTCGTTGTCATTGATAAAAATTTAGCAGGCATTATCTGATCCGTATCAATATTAGCTGATGGCAAGACTAATGTCTTTGAGGAAACTAATTTTAATGGTTCTATGGTCATTTAATTTTCTTTAAATTACGAGGGTCCTCAACTACACCTGCTATAGCAGTTGAGGCAGCTGTTTCGGGTGATACTAATATAGTACGCACACCAGGCCCCTGGCGCCCCATAAAATTTCTGTTAGACGTTGAAACTATAAGTTCTCCAGGCAAACCTATGTCACCGTTCATACCCAAGCACATTGAACATCCGGGTTCACGCCAGTCAGCACCTGCATCTTTAAATATTTTATCCAAACCTTCTTTCTCAGCACTGGCTTTTACTTGAGCGCTCCCAGGCACAACTAAAACTTTTAGATGAGGTGCTATTTTCTTTTTATTAAGAATACTTGCTGCTGCTCTGAGGTCGTCCATACGGGAGTTAGTGCAAGATCCAATAAAAACCTTATCAACTTTCATACCAAGTATTTTATCACCTTCATTAATTTGCATATAATTGAGTGAAGCTTGTTCTGCCGGGTTACTAGACTGCGGAACAGTGGAGTCTATCGGAATACCCATCCCTGGGTGAGTGCCATATGTAACCATTGGCTTTATTATTTCAGCCTTAATATTTATTTCTTTATCAAACAAAGCACCTTCATCTGTAGATAAAGACAACCATTCAGCACAACTATCCTCATAATTCTCAGGAGTATATTTACGGCCTTTAAGGAATTCAAAAGTCACTTCATCGGGTGCAATCATACCGCAGCGAGCTCCAGCTTCAATCGACATATTACAAACGGTCATTCGACCATCCATACTCATATTTTCAAAAACATTCCCACGGTATTCAATCGCATAACCAGTCCCACCGCCAATTCCTATCAATGAAATTATATGTAAAATGATATCCTTTGGAGTAACTCCTTGGTTGAGCTCTCCATTAACATTTATTGCCATAGTTTTAGGTTTTCTCATCAAGATGCATTGATTTGCAAGAACGTGCCCTACCTGAGTAGTGCCAATACCAAATGCAATTGCTCCAAACGCTCCATGAGTTGAAGTATGGCTATCACCACAAACAATAGTTGCACCAGGATGAGTGGCTCCCAGCTCAGGACCCATGACATGAACAATCCCGCGGTATTTACTATCCCAACCATGCGTCTCAATATCAAATTTTTTTGTATTACTCAGTAATGTGTCGACTTGTATACGGGCTTCGTCCGAAACATAAGGACGAGAGCCGTCCTTATTCAAAAGAGTTGGAGTAGAATGGTCAATCGTTGCTAAAGTTAAATCAGGCCTTCTCACGCTCAGGCCTCTATCTTTCAATAAAGTAAATGCCTGAGGAGAGGTAACCTCATGAATAAGGTGCAAATCTATGAAGATTGTAGCGGGGTGTGTTTCTGTCTCAGAAACAACAACATGCTTTTCCCAAACTTTGTCAAAGAGTGTTTTTTTCATATTAATGCTGTGCCGCTATCGAAGCTTGACGCACGGCCCTCCGTTCAATCCTATTGATAACATCAAGATAAGCCCTTGCTCCAGCAAGAACCGTATCTGTACTTGCCCCCCGGCCTTGATAGTTTTCAAATTCAGTTGATACACTAACTGATGCTTCAGCCATTGCATCTTTACCCTCAGAGACAGATTGAACTGTGAAACTTTCAAGATGCAATGGATGGCCAGTTATTTTAGATATTGCAAGAAAAACCGCATTTACTGGTCCTGCAGCTTGAATAATTGTCTCCTCTAAGTTACCGCTTTCGTGCAACAACTTAACCTTGGCGCTTGGCGTATTATTATTATCTGAACCGGCTGAAACAGAAAGGCTTTCCAACTTCCAAGGCCCTTGAGTTCCCACCGCCTCTCCAAGTATCAAAGCTTCTAAATCTGCATCAAATACTTCTTTTTTTGAGTCTGCTAACTCTTTAAATGCTACAAAAACTGACTTTAATTGATTATCTGACAGATCAAAACCAATCTTTTCAGCTCGGCTTTTTAAAGCTGCTCTTCCTGAATGCTTACCTAAAACAAGGTTATCAGTTGAAACACCTACATCCTCAGGTTTCATGATCTCGTATGTCTCACGATTAGCTAAGACGCCATGTTGGTGTATTCCACTCTCATGAGCAAAAGCATTTTTTCCAACTATTGCTTTATTGCGGGGCACTGGGTTTCCGGTTAATGTAGCAAGTAGCTTTGAAGCACCATATATACCCTCAGTTTTAATATCGGTAGAGAGACCATAAAAGTCCTTACGCGTATTTAACGCCATAACAACCTCCTCAGTAGCACAATTTCCAGCTCTTTCACCAATACCGTTAAGAGCGCATTCTACCTGCCTTGCCCCGCCTCGAATGGCAGCAAGGGAATTAGCAACAGCCAAACCAAGGTCATCATGACAGTGCGCTGAAAATATAGTCTCACCACAGCCCTCAATCTGACTTGTAAGAAATTCAAATAATTTTTGAATCTCCTCAGGGGTTGTATATCCTACAGTGTCAGGAATATTAATTGTTGTAGCTCCTGCCTTTATTGCAGCCTCAACAACTCTTCTAAGGTAATCTTTTTCAGTTCTAATTGCATCTTCACATGAAAATTCAACATCATCAGTATAATTTCTTGCTAGCTTTATACCTGCAATCGCACGATTAACTATTTCATCTTTAGACATTTTTAATTTATATTCTCGATGCAATGGGGACGTTGCAATAAAGGTATGAATTCGGCCTGAATTAGCCAGCTTAATTGCTTTCCCACTCGAGCGAATATCGTTTTCATTGCAGCGTGCTAGAGAACAAATTGTGCTGTTTTTAATATTTTCAGCTATTGTCTTAATTGCTTCGAAATCACCAGGTGATGCAGCAGCAAATCCAGCCTCAATAACATTAACACCCAAACTTTCTAATGCTTGGGCCATTGCAAGTTTCTGGCCGGAAGACATTGAAAAGCCTGGCGCTTGTTCTCCATCTCTTAGGGTCGTATCAAAAATTATAACTTTATTTTTATTCATCATCATGAATTCTCTGAATATTATCTAACTATCTGCTTCTAAGCTCTTTCAGCATGCTTTCGTCTTCCTACTTTCTCAGCGCTGACCACATTATAGAGCCGTTCTAATTGTTTACATAATGTATCTAAATTACTTGGTCCGCCCGTATCTTCAATATGAACCAGTAAATCAAAGTCACCATCCACACGCTGTGTGCAATGTACGTCTCTATAATCATAACCTCGACGTTCAATAGTTCCTAAAGCCCTAATTAAAGTTCCGCTAACATCATGAAGTACAATTTTAAGTTTACCTTGAACACCCGAAGGTACAAATATCTTATCTCTCTGTAATTCTACCATTGAAATATTCCTAACGTTCCATCATATCAGCATTGCTTCGCCCTGGCGGTACAAGAGGCCAAACATTTTCATATGTGTCTATTTTTACATGCATCAATATTGGTCCTGTTGCAGAAAGTAATCTTTCAATACCAGCATCAACTTCATCACCTTTTGTGATAGTGAATGCATCAATCTGAAAAGCTTTAGCAACCATCGCAAAATCAGGGTTGTCATCTAAATTTACTTCTGAATAATTTTTTTCAAAGAAAACTTCTTGCCATTGGCGAACCATACCAAGAGCTGAGTTATCTAACAATACAATCTTTAAAGGTATATCATATCTAAATAAAGTAGCCAATTCTTGTATATTCATCATTATTGAACCGTCACCAGATACTGTTATTACAGTACGATTTGGAGCGCCCAACTTTGCCCCAAGGCCAGCAGGCAAGCCAAAACCCATAGTTCCCAAGCCACCAGATGTGATATGGTCTTTTGGATTATCAAAGTAGCAATGCTGAGCTACCCACATCTGATGTTGTCCAACATCACATGTAATTATCGCGCTGCTCTCCACACGTCTTGAAAGGTCATGAAGTAACTTAGGGGCATAAACCCCTCCTGTTTTCATATTTCCTATTGGGGACTTGTAGTCCCACTCATGTTCCTCGCGACGTGAAAAGCAAGTCCGTCTCCAATCCTCACATTTGGCTTCCCCTGGGTTCAATGCTGCTAAATTCTTTTTCAATGAACCATCTAGAAATACATCAGTTTTTCTAAGTTTATTTATTTCAGCTATATCTATATCTAAATGGATAACTTTAGCATTTGGAGCAAAGGTGTCTAACTTACCAGTCGCACGGTCATCGAATCTAGCTCCTGCTACGATAAGTAAATCACACTCCTGTACAGCATAATTCGCTGCTTTTAAGCCGTGCATACCCAACATACCTAAAAAATGAGGATGGTCTGAGGGTAGTGAACCTAGTCCCTTTAAAGTTGATACTACCGGAATATTTGTTCGATCAACAAGATCTCGTAATTCTTGGACGCCGTCACCCTGAGCTATTCCACCACCTATATAAAAAAGCGGTTTCTTAGAGTTTTTAATTAAATCTTCAGCTTTTGATATATAATCACTTTGACCCATCTCTGGCTTTACTTTTGGATAAGGCCGCCACTTGTGGCGCTCTGTGGTGAGTGCATTGGCTACATCTTTTGGTAGGTCTATTAAAACTGGTCCGGGCCTGCCTTCAGCTGCTATAAAATAAGCCTCAGCCACCATACCAGGAATATCTGCTGGGTCACGAGCAATATAACTGTGCTTAACAATTGGAAGAGTAATACCGAAAATATCAACTTCTTGAAAAGCGTCTGTACCCATTAAATCTGATGTAACTTGCCCTGTAACAAAAACAACAGGAACAGAGTCTAAATACGCATCGGCAATTGCTGTAACTAGGTTAGTAGCGCCAGGACCAGATGTAGCAAATGCCGTTCCAGTTTTACCAGTAGCTCTGGCATAGCCAATTGCAGCCATCCCACAGCCTTGCTCATGACGACATAATATGTGCCGCAAAGAACTTACCTTTGGCAAAACATCGTAAACTGGCATAATAGCACCGCCAGGATATCCAAAAATGGTGTCCACACCCTGTGCGGCAATTGACTCCAATAACAAAAGAGCACCTGACTTTGGCTCACGGTTGGCCAATATTTTCGTTTGTTGACGTTCAAATTGAGTTGCTGTAGTCATTTTTTTGCCTAACGCTGTAGTTTAATAAAAATTAATTTACATCCCTATCTATTATTTTATTAGCGGCTATCCATGGCATCATTTCACGTAACTTACCTCCTGTTTGTTCGATCGGGTGTGCTTCCATATTACGACGCCTGGCTGTCATTGATGGGTAGCCTAGGGCCCCCTCTTGAATGAAAGATTTAGCATAATCTCCATTCTGTATATTTTTCAAAGCCTTCCGCATCGCCTCCCTAGAACTGTTATTAACAACTGCTTCACCAGTTACATATTCTCCATATTCAGCATTATTTGATATAGAATAATTCATGTTTGCTATGCCTCCCTCATAAATAAGATCAACTATTAATTTGGTCTCATGAAGACATTCAAAGTAAGCAAGTTCAGGCGGGTAGCCAGCTTCAGTAAGTGTTTCAAAACCCATTTTTATAAGCTCGACAACGCCACCACAAAGCACAGCTTGCTCTCCAAAGAGATCTGTTTCCGTTTCATCCTTAAATGTAGTATGGATAATCGCTGTACGTCCACCCCCTACAGCTGAAGCGTAGGATTTAGCTAATTCAAGAGCGTGGCCACCATTTGCATCCTGCGCAATTGCAATTAGATCTGGTATTCCTCGACCATTAATAAATTCATTCCTTACCGTATGTCCGGGCGCTTTGGGAGCAATCATCACAACATCAAGATCTTTTCTAGGAGAAATTTGACCATAGTGAATTGCAAAGCCGTGCCCAAAAGCTAGTGCAGCGCCTTCCTTTATATTTGGCTCTATATCTTCACGGTATATCTTAGCCTGTAATTCATCAGGAGTGAGTACCATTACTACATCTGCCCCCTTAACTGCATCTGATGTAGCCAGCGAATGAAGGCCATCAGCTTTTACTTTTTTATTTGTACGACTGTCTGGACGCAAGCCGACTACAACTTGAACTCCTGAGTCATTTAAATTTAAAGCATGTGCGCGGCCTTGGGATCCATAACCGAGTATTGCTACTTTCTTGTTTTTGATGATTGAGAGATCACAATCTTTATCGTAATAAATATCTAGAGATGACATAATTTTATTCCTTAGTTTTCAAATGGAAAGGATGTAACAGCACCTTTGGATGCTGAGCCTACAAGTTTAGCAAATTTAGCATAAGCGCCAGTTGTATATTTTGGTTTAGGAGGTGTCCAATCAGATACACGTGATGTTAAGTCAGCATCAATATTTATTGTTCTAGCCTCAACGTCTATAGTGATTATATCTCCGTCTTTAACAAAAGCTAGGGGACCACCCTTTGCAGCTTCCGGCGCAACGTGTCCGATAACAAAACCGTAAGAAGCACCTGAAAAACGGCCATCGGTTATGAGCGCAACATGGTCAGCCAAATTTTGACCCACTAATGCTGCAGTAACCCCTAACATTTCTCTCATTCCTGGGCCTCCGCAGGGCCCTTCATTTCTTATAATAACAACATCACCTTTTTTAATTCTACTATTTTGTACTTCTTTGAAACAGTCCTCTTCACTTTCAAATACACGTGCACTCCCCTGAAAATAAAGTGCTCCATGACCAGCTAATTTTACAACACAGCCCTCCGGAGCAAGGTCTCCATATAATATTCCATACCCTCCACGGGACTTCACGGGGTCTGAAAAATGCCTAACCACTTTTTGGTCAGTCAGTTCTTTACAGTTCTTAATTTCTGTAAAAAGAGACTTTCCAGTAACAGTAGGTTGATCATAAATTCTTCCATCATCAACTAAGCGTTTGCCAATTAGCGCTGAACCACCAGCTGCATAAAGGTCATATGCCATATATTTCCCTCCAGGCTTCAGGTCTCCTATGACTGGAGTAGATCTAGAAATTTCATCAAACACGTCAATATCAAAATCCCTTATACCAGCTTCCGATGCTATTGCTAATAAATGCAAAATAGCATTAGTGGAGGCCGCTGTTGCAGATAATGCAATTGCAGCATTTTTCAGGGATTTTTGAGTAATCATATCGCGAGGTAATCTGTTTTTCATAACACAGTCTACTACAGTTTGCCCTGCTGCATATGCACTAGTATTTTTATTATCATTTATTGCGGGTATGTCGTTTGCACCCATCGGTGATAAACCAAGAAATGTCATGGCCATAGCCATAGAGTTTGCCGTAAATTGACCACCACATGCTCCCGCACCAGGGCAAGCAGCCTTTTCTATTTCCTTTAACTCATCCTCGTCTATAATTCCGGCAGCACATGCACCCACAGCTTCAAAGACATCCTGAACTGAGAGGTCTTTACCTCTATGATTTCCTGGCATTATTGACCCGCCATACAACACTACGCCAGGTATATTCATTCTAGCTAATGCCATACCCGCTGCCGGAATTGTTTTATCACAAGCAACAAGGATTATTACACCATCCAAAGAATGTCCTTTTACAGCTAGCTCAATAGAATCGGCTATGACCTCACGTGACATTAATGATGCACGCATACCCTCGCTACCCATTGTTATCCCATCAGAAACAGCAATCGAGTTAAAGTCTACAGGCGTACCGCCTGCAGCTCGGATTCCGGCACGGACAGGCACAGCTAACTTATCTAAATCCATATTACATGGCCCCATATTAGTCCAAGTATTAAAAACAGCTATGATGGGTCCTTCAAAATTTTTATCATCCATCCCAGTAGCACGTAGCATTGCTCTAGCGGCAGCTCTACTTGGGCCATCAACTATAGCACTGCTTTTTTTATCAAACACACATATCTCCTCAAGCATAAAAAAACCCGCTCGATTAGGAGCGGGTGAATTAGGCTTATAACTCTTACCTAAATCCCGCTTTTTTTACCACTATTAAGCAGCACCCCTAAACTCAGATCATTTACAATTAAAAGCTCAGTGAGACCTCTTGAGACACAGCCTTTGTGTTTATTGCAATATTCTTGAGTTACCATCATTCCACTTTCATATTAGTAGTATATAAATATTCTAAAGAATTGCCTTAGGCAACACAAAAATTTGCCTTAAAATAGTTTAATTTTACATAATAAATATAATTTTATGCCTCATAAAGACTATATTAAGGTAAATGATGCCGATAAGTCCTGAATTAAATCTTCAGGACTTTCAAGTCCAATAGAAATTCTAAGTAAATTTTCTTTTATTCCAGCATCATTCCTTGCTGTTTCAGAAATACCGCCATGTGTCATCGTCGGTGGATAAGAAATTAAACTCTCAACACCCCCAAGGCTTGGGGCCAATTGAAATACCTTCAAACCTTCTATTACTTTCTTTGCTGCATTAAAACCACCGATAATTTCAAACGATAGCATTGCGCCTGGTCCGAATTGCTGTTTTTTGCATAAGTTATAACCTGGGTCCGAAGGTAAGCCAGGGTAGTAGACTTTAAAAATCTTAGGGTGCTTGTGAAGAAATTGCGCTACCCTCATAGCGCTTGTCTCTTGATTATCCATTCTTGAGTGCAATGTACGCATTCCACGTAAAGTCATATAACTATCAAAAGGTGACCCAGTTACACCCAAACAGTTTGCCCACCATGTTAATTGGTCACCGTGATCTTGATTTTTTGAAATGATAGCGCCGCCAACAACATCACTATGCCCATTTAAGTATTTGGTAGTAGAATGAACAGAAAAGTCAGCGCCTAGGTCTAGTGGTCTTTGACGAACAGGAGATAAAAAAGTGTTATCAACAGCTACGAGTGCACCAGCTTTTTTTGCCAACTTACAAATTTCTGAAATATCAACTAATCTCATCAATGGATTAGATGGTGATTCTAGCATTATCAGAGCGGGCCCTTCCTTAAAAGCATCACTAACTTCCTTTGTATTCAAAAAATCTATGAATTTAACTTTTAATCGCCCCTGCTCAGCTCGATGACTTAAAAGGCGGTGCGTTCCTGCATAGCAATCATGAGGTGCAATAAACAATGCATCCGCATTAAATAGGTTTGTTACTAAGTCAATTGCAGACATGCCTGAAGAAGTAACAACGCAAGAAGAGCCATTTTCTAACATTGCTAGTGTGTCAGATAATTCATTTCTATTCGGATTTGCTGTACGGCCATAATCGTATTTGCCTTTCTGCGATATTGTATTGTAGCAATATGTAGAGCTAAGATAAATGGGCGGACTCACTGATTTATAGGCAGGGTCATCGCCCATGCCTGCCTGTACTACTGATGTACGCTTTGAAGTCATATCTTCACTCACATAAAATAACTAATTAAAAATCTAAACTTTGACAGAATTGCAATAGGCGAGGTGCCATTGCATCATATTCTTTCAAAAATGCATCGTGGCCGTAAAGAGATGTAAATGTAAATAACTCAGATACCCCCCCTAAGCGATCTCGTAATTCTCTAACATTAGCCAAAGGGGATAGTTGGTCAGATGTTGCTGACATAAGTAGAGTGGGAGTTGTTATTAATTCAGGCTCTATGTTATGCAAATCAATGGATTCAGATAAAGCTAAAAATCGTTCTGCATCCATAAGGTCGGCAAATGCATCGCCACGTGAACCTAAATATTCACATATATCAAACTTTGAAGGGAATTTTTGTATTTCTCTGAGATTAAATCTATTATCAAACTCTTCTGCCGTGCGATAAGTAGTCATTGCTAGTTCACGGGCAAGCTTCATTCCTTTCGCAGGTTTACCCGCCTCTAAACCCAGCAAAACAGCACGCCTCTGTATGCCTCTCCATGCTACCCCTATGGGATAAGGTTTATGGGAAGCACCTATTATACAAATATTATTAACCATATTTGGAAAATCATGGGCGAAAGCAAGGGCAGTCATGCCCCCATATGAAGATCCAATTATAGCGCTTACATTACTAATCTTATTTAATAGCAGTAATTCCTTCAATCGAGCGGCTTGGTCATGAGTAGTTATAGACTTAGGGCGACTTTCACTCTCGGTAGAAGGGGCAAAATCAAGACCTATAACTTTATACTTGTTGAGATCAATCGGGCCGCCAGGCCTCACTAAAGTCGACCACCAACCCCTATTAAGTCTACCGCCATCCGCAACAAACCTAGAGGCAGAGATACCACCCAATATAACAATTGCCGGACCATTCTCATTCCCATAAACACGACCTTTAACCTCGTCATTTTTTATGACACACCCGCGTTGCAAGGTATTATCTCCTAATTGAACTCTTATATCTCGCGGCATTGCCACTACTCCAATTTTAATGCCAATATGCGGAGAAAGATTTCAAGCCCTAAGCAAGTGACATCTTTCGGAATTATCCGCAGGATTTGGCACCGTCTGTATAAACAAGGTTGCCCCGACTTTCTAAGGGCCTGTCCCTCGGTCGGTCTTGATGAATATATCGATATGACTCATACAGCCGCAGACGTCAAGTATTAGGAAGTTGGCGCATCAGTAGACCAAATAAGCGCAATAAAAAAACCCTTTATTCTAGGCAATATTATTAAACAGATAACAACACCAATGAGAACCAATGAAAATGTTCGCAGCCAATCAGGCATGTTTAGCTTAAAGGTTATTAAGTAAAAAAATGGAGCAAGAAGATGCCCCGAGACAAGCATAGATGCCCAAGCAGGACCATCGTCTGCCCTTACATTTACCCATTTTGTTCCGCAATTGTTACACATTTCGACTTGCTTAAGATAACTTTCAAATAGCTTGGATTTACCGCACTTAGGGCAAGAGCCAGTAAAGCCTCTTTTCAATGCCTCTAATTTTTTAATGTTCGAGTAATTATCCATGAGCCATAATAGTATTATTGTATCATTAAATATAATGGCCTTATTGACACATCTCCCTCACAACCATAATCAATGCACTTTGGGTTTAATGAAAGAAAATAAAATGCCAGTTCCTGTTATTGTGTTAAATTTTGGCCATAGTGTTTTACGTAGTCTTGACGACTACACTGAAGCTGCCAGTGAAATATATCGCCACTATAGACAAGGCCAAAATGTAATAGCCGTAACATCAGCTCAAGGAGATCAAACTGATATATTACTTGCAGAAGCAAGGCAAATTGGTCCCGGTGAAGATGCAAAAAATTTGCCTGAGTTGATACAACTTGGAGAAAGGCGCTCAGCTGCTCTTCTAGCATTAGCTCTAGAAAGAATTGGCGCACCCGCATTTGTAAGGCAAGCAAGGGACTTAGGCCTTAAGGCTGAAAAATCTATGTTAGTGGATTTAGATACTAATCAATTAAAAACAGATCTAAAAAATCATGATATTGTTGTTATGCCAGGACATGTTGCCATAGGAGAAAAAGATAGGTCTGTATTACTTGCAGAGGGTGGGGCCGACATGACAGCTATTTATGTTGCAAAACGACTAGGCGTAAAAGCGAAATTACTTAAAGATGTCGAAGGTGTTTACGAGCATGACCCAAAATCCTCCGGACCAAAGCCAAAACGATATGATAAAATTTCCTATGACGATGCTAAAATAAAAGCCCCGCCTTTGATATCACCTAAAGCACTGGAATTTGCAAAAAAACATCAGATTGAGTTTGATTTAGGCAAACCCGGCATCTCAAGTTGCACTACAATTGGAAAGTTTACAGGCAAACTAAGCGAAATCTCCGCTCCAAAAAAACTCAGAGTAGCTATGATGGGCTGCGGGGTTGTTGGGGGAGGGGTCTATCGAAGAATAAAGTCACTTTCTGACCGTTTTGAAATAGTAAAAATATTAATAAGAGACCCATCAAAATATATAGACCAAGGCTACAAACCATCAGAATTAACAACAGAAATTCAAGAAATATTAGATTCAAATCCAGATGTATTCATTGATGTTTCTGGACCTATTGAGCCTGCATTGGAGTATTGCAAATTAATGATTGAAAATAAAGTGCACGTAATCAGTGCCAACAAGCAAGCGATAGCTAAAGGCGGAGTGCCCCTAATAAATTTTGCTAATGACGAGAACATACAGCTTTTATTTTCTTCTGCTGCAGGCGGAGGAATGCCTGTACTTGAAATGTGTATTCGAGAGAAAGGGCGAATTACTCGCGTGGAAGCTTTGTTAAACGGAACAACAAATTATATGCTAGATGAAATAAGTTCTGGAAAGTCTTATGCTGACGCCTTGGAAGATGCACAGAGAAAAGGCTTTGCGGAGACTGACCCCACAGCAGATGTAACTGGGTTAGACTCAGCAGCTAAAATTCGTTTAGTTGCATTATTAGGGTTTGGCGAAGAAATTAATATGGATGCAATTCCGAGAGATACTATTGAAAATTTTACGCCAAAATCCTCACCATCAGGAGCTATTAAACGCATTTCAACTTGCTGGAAAGATATGAACGGCTTCTTCTCCAAACTTGAACTTAAAGACTTATCTCTTAACAACTTCATAGCGCAAGCAGATGGTGAAGAAGCGCATGCAATTTTTTACTTTAAAGATGGCGATCAATATAAAATACGTGGAAAAGGGGCTGGACGCTGGCCTACCACTGAATCTGTAATGGCTGATTTGTATGATATTTCTTTTATATAAAGGATTTTTACAACTATGATTGTTCTCTTTACGTATTATTATTTTGCGTTGTAGTTTCTGTGTTATAAACACCCAAAGGGGGTCCCATCCTAAACAAGCCAGTAATAGTTCTGTTTCGCCGAGATCTAAGAATAAGTGACAACACTGCCTTATACGAAGCTGCCAATACTGGGCGTCCTCTAATTTGCGTTTATATATGGGAAACAGAGCGAAATCGAGAGATAGGGTCTGCTAGCAAGTGGTGGCTAAACCATAGTCTGCATTCATTAAAGTCAGATTTAAGTAAAATCGGTTTGGATTTAATAATTCGCAAAGGCCTGACCTCAAAAGTTGTAGATATATTAATTGAACAATCTGGCGCCTCAAGTGTTTATTGGAACAGAAGGTATGAAATTGAAAACATAGAGACAGATACTGAAATAATGTCAGATCTCAAAAAAAGAGGGATTTCTGTAAAAAGCTTTAATGCAAATTTACTTTCGGAGCCTTGGTCTATCAAGACTAAAACAGGTAATTACTATAAAGTTTTTACTCCATATTGGAGAGAGGCAAAGAAACATATAAAAACAGAGCCCTTACCAAGCCCCAAAAATGCTTTGAACTACGTAAAAAAATTAGAATCACTAGAAATAAATAATCTAAATTTAGTTCCCAAAAATAGTAATTGGGTTAACAAAATGTATCCTCATTGGACAATTGGTTCTAAAGGGGCACTTCAAGCATTATCAAATTTCGCAAATGGACCAATAAACAATTATGGTGAAAATAGAAACAAACCAGCTATAGATGACGGCACTTCAAAGTTGTCACCTCACTTGGCATTTGGTGAAATATCCCCAAGGCAGATATGGAGTTTTTTTAAGGATAATCTTGAGGTTGCCGATAAGTTTTTAACCGAAATTGGCTGGAGAGAGTTCTCCTATGTACTTCTTTATAACAATCCAAAATTAGCAAACGAAAATTTTAAAGAAAAATTTAATACCTTCAGCTGGAACAATAGTGAAAGCTCACTTAATGCTTGGAAAACAGGCAACACAGGCTACCCTTTCGTTGACGCAGGCATGCGGCAACTTTGGAAAACAGGGTGGCAGCACAACCGAGTTAGGATGGTTACTGCCAGTTTTTTAATAAAGCACCTATTGATAGACTGGCGAGAAGGAGAAAAATGGTTCCACGACACACTCGTAGATGCTGATCCAGCTAGTAATGCGTCCGGATGGCAATGGGTTGCGGGAAGTGGAGCTGATGCATCTCCTTATTTTAGGATATTCAATCCTTTTTCACAGGGTGAAAAGTTTGATCCTGAGGGAGAATACATTAAAAAGTATATACCAGAACTCAAAGAATTACCAAAAAAATATATTCACAGGCCCTGGGAGGCACCATTAGAAATATTGCAAAAGGCTAATGTGAAACTAGGGGAAAATTATCCCCGACCGCTAGTCGATCATAAATTCGCAAGAAAAAGAGCATTAGAGGCTTACGCAAATTTAAATACTACATAGAATTTTCTAATTTAATATCCACTCATCATCGACACCATTGAGGCATCTAAATGAAATACTTACTTATAATACTCCTTTTGAATGCACCTCAAGCAGAAGTAGTAAAGGCAAATAAAAAATTAGATTATGCTATTCTAGCTGGAGGATGCTTCTGGTGCGTGGAAGCAGATTTTGAAAAACTAAACGGAGTTAAGGAGGCTATATCAGGATACACGGGGGGCGATATGAATTATCCAACATACAGAAACCACGGTAAACATATTGAAGCAGTAAAGGTATATTTTGATCCAAAAGTAATCAGCTATACTGAAATCCTAAATAATTATTGGTATAATATAGATCCAACGGATTCAGGTGGCCAATTTTGCGATAGAGGCAATTCTTACAAAGCTGCGATATTTGCTAACAATGATCAATTAACAACGGCAAGAATATCAAAAGAGTACATCTCAAAAAATAAACCTTTCAATTCACCTATAACTGTGCCCATTTTAAAATCAAAAAAATTCTGGGTTGCGGAAGAATACCATCAAGATTATTATAAAAAAAATCCTATAAGGTACAATTATTACAGAAAAGGATGTAGGCGAGATGCCGTGTTAAGACGTCTGTGGAAATAATAGATAACTTAACACTATAAAGAAGATACTCTATCTAGCTATTCGTAAGGACGTCCTTTCCTAGGAGTATAGCCATAACCAGCCCATACTCTGAGCAGACGGCGTTTACCTCCGCCCAAATCAATATCAAGGTCTGACAAGCGTACTAAATTTTCAAAGTCATTTTTTAACAATGACTCATCCTGATTATAATAATTCAATAACAATATAGGTCCATCCTGCTTTTGAAGTGGGTGAGTCAATTCGGCATGACTCAATGGTTTCTTACCAAACGTCCACATTTTTAAAGGTAACTTATCATTTAAGCCATAATAAAAAAGACTATAAAACATTGTCCGCTTATCAATAGCTACAAATTCATATGAACTGTTCATGTGCCCTTGATTTATAATATTTTCTACAGCGCTAACTGTTTCAGGCCATGAAATTAGTCGTTTAACCGAATTTGTTAGACCCGCCCTATTCATCATATTGACATTTGAAAGAATTATAAATCCAGATAAACATACTACACTTTGAATTACTATCCCGCTTAAAACCCAAGTCTTCAACTTTGAACCGTGTCGAGTTAAGTAATGGGCAAGTATAATGGAACCTGAAACATATGACGTAACAGCCCAATTAGCATTCGCTCGTGAAAATAAAGCCTGCAAAGAAATTAAGGCTAAGGGAATTATTGTCAAAATTAAAAGAAGGTTGATAGTTTTATTATCATATACACCTCGAAATTTAAAAAAAATTATTATCGCTAAAATCAAAATAATCAAACTTATGGGACCAAAAACACCAAGCTGATCAACCCAAAAAGTTAATAACTCTGCTGGGTTCAATGTTAGTCCATTTTTCATATTAGCGTTATCAATGGTATGGAAAATTGTTACAAAATTATTTTTATAATTCCATATTAAGTTTGGTAAAATTATACACGATGAAATTAGGGCAAGCACTAGGCCCTTTAGAGAAAAAAATACCTGCTTTGAGTTTTTATCAAAAATAGTAGCTAACAATAAAGCTAACACAAAATAGAACATAGCATATTTTGAAAGCAGACCCAATCCAATTGCAAATGCCATAACTAGCGTCCAGAAATATGACTTTTCTAAACGAAGGTGTATCCACGCATTCAATGCTAAAGCCCAAAACAATAGAAGTGCGGCATCAGTGCTTACAATGGCAGAAGACACCCACACAGCCGGCATTAAAAAATAGATAGCAGCAGCCCAAAATCCAGTCCTCTCGTCAAATGCGAAGCTAGCTGTCCTAAATATTAAAAATGCAATAAATGATTGTAATAAGGGAGAAGAAACTCGGACCGCCCATTCTATATCCCCAAAAATACTCGTTGTTATAGAAATAATTAATGCAACAAATGGAGGCTTACTGTAATAGCCCCAATCAAGGTTTTTTGACCACACCCAATACTGGGCCTCATCCCCATGGAGTCCTAAAGGTGATAAATATAGGAATATTAATCTCAAAATAAGGAATATTGAAATTAACCATAAAGTTCGCTCTTGATAAATATTCATCTCTCTTGCTATTTTAATATTTATTCTATTTATTGGGTACTCTGCACAATAAGACTTTAGTAATCTAGTGGTGCTAAAGATAAATTATGAAAAAATTTAATACTGGCCATGCATTAATATTTGACTCAGGGGTCGGAGGTCTTTCGGTAGTAACTGAAATTGCAAAGCTAAATACAAATCTAAAATTAACTTATATAGCAGATGACAACTTTCGACCATATGGTGAGAAGACAGAATTACAACTAAAGAGTCGTCTGCCTAGGTTATTATGGGAGCTGACAGAAACATTTAAGCCTGATCTCGTTGTAATCGCTTGCAATACCGCCTCAACCACAGCACTTGATGAAATAAGAGCGGTGATCTCGGTTCCCATTATAGGCGTAGTGCCCGCTATAAAGCCTGCAGCAAATTTATCACGGACAAAAACTATAGCTGTTATAGGAACACCAGGTACTGTCAAACGACGTTATGTTGATAAATTGATAAATGAACATGCCTCAGATTGTCGGGTAATTCTACAAGGCTCGGTCAACTTAGTCGACATTGCAGAAAAAAAAATGATGGGAGAAAAAATTAATGAAGATTGGGTAAAAACAGAGATTACGCCTATGTTCGGTGGGCAGTATGGTGCTGATATTGATGCAGTGGTATTAGCATGTACCCACTTTCCGCTTTTACTCGAGGAACTTAAGTCTTCGGTAAGTCAGTCTGTAAATTGGGTAGATAGTGGCGATGCTGTGGCGAGGAGAGTAAATAGCGTAATAAAAACACTACATCTAGAATCTAGAAAGTTTGAAACTAATAAAGCTTTTTTAATAGGCCCGAATACATGTATTAATCGCTACAAAACATTTAATTCCTTTGGGTTTGAAAAAGTTACGGGTTTGTTATTGGATTAAAACTCTTATAATAATCCAAATCGCGATTATAATAAAAAATAATAAAAGTGTTAGTTTTGTAAAATATTTTTTGATGAACTCTTCTGCCTGGTAGCCAAATAAACGAACGATATATGCCACAATAAAAAACCGCAGAAACCTTGATACCGTACTTGCAATAACAAAAACACCAAAGTTAACTTTTAAGCTGCCAGACATTATAGTCATAACTTTATAAGGAAAAGGTGTAAGTCCTGCTCCAAAAACAGCTACTGCCCCATATGTTTCAATATTAGAAGAGAACTGTTCAATATAATTTGACTTACCCAAAGTATCTAATATTGGTTTTGCTAAAATATCAAAAAACCATAGACCTAAAAAATAGCCTGCTATACCCCCTAGAACTGAGAAAATGGAAGTAATCATTGCTATTTTTAGCCATTTACTACGATCAGACTGTACCATTGGAATAACCATTAAATCTACCGGCAAGGGAAAGATTGAACTTTCCAAAAAAGATATAAGTGCAAGCCAATACACAGCCAGTCTATGCCGTGCTAATTCCTTTATACCTTCATAAGACTTAAGGATAAAATTAGAATTAATAGTCATTAGATATCAATAGCATTAAAAAGCTTAAAGACATATAAAAAAGAGATAAAAGTGTATAGCCTTTTTCATTAAGCTCATTTATAGGGTATTTCTATTAAGCGGGTGTGGCGGAATTGGTAGACGCGCCGGATTCAAAATCCGGTTCCTTTGGAGTGTCGGTTCAAGTCCGACTACCCGTACCATAATTAGAAAACTTCTTTTTCAACTCACTAGTCTTTTCTAATTATTATCCTTAATTTTTCAATTAATAGTTTTCCTTTGGCTTACCCCTTCGATTTATAACAAAAAAAGCGGCCCTATAAAGGACCGCTAATAAACTCATTAATGAGGAATGTGTAAAAATAAAATTTTTACATCATACCTCCCATACCACCCATTCCGCCCATGTCAGGCATCGCAGGCGCTGCAGATTCCGGTTTTGGAGCCTCCACTATTGCGACTTCAGTAGTCAAGATAAGAGAAGCTACTGATGCTGCATCCATTAATGCTGTACGAACAACTTTGACAGGGTCAATAATACCTTTTTTGACCATATCTCCATATTTGTCATTTTGAGCATCATAGCCGTAATTAGCCTTATTTTCTGCTATCACATTACCTACAACAACAGCGCCTTCAACACCAGCATTGTCAGCAATTTGACGTAATGGATACTGTAAAGCAGCTACTACGATCTCAATTCCTGATTGTTCATCATCATTTACGCCTTTTACAGTTATATTGCGTGAAGCACGCAATAAAGCCGTACCACCTCCAGGAACTATACCTTCTTCCACTGCGGCACGTGTAGCGTTTAGAGCGTCGTCAACACGGTCTTTACGTTCCTTAACTTCTATCTCGGTGCTACCGCCAACTTTAATAACAGCTACGCCTCCAGCAAGCTTTGCAAGACGTTCCTGCAATTTTTCACGATCGTAGTCTGAAGAAGTAGCTTCAGCTTGTTGACGTATTTGTTCAACACGGGCTTTGATGTCTTTTTTCTTGCCCTGACCATCAACGATGACTGTATCATCCTTGGAGATATGAACATGCTTTGCGGTTCCAAGATCTTTGATAGTAACATTATCGAGCTTAATACCAAGGTCTTCAGAAATAACAGTACCATTTGTCAATATAGCTATATCTTGTAGCATTGCTTTGCGACGATCCCCAAATCCAGGAGCTTTAACAGCAGCTATCTTAAGTCCACCCCTCAATTTATTAACTACTAAGGTTGCTAATGCTTCACCTTCAATATCTTCAGCAATAATTAGGAGTGGTTTTCCAGTTTGAACAACAGCTTCTAGTATTGGTAGCATTGGCTGCAATGAAGTAAGTTTTCCTTCGTTAAGAAGTATATATGGATCATCTAATTCTGTTTTCATTTTTTCAGCATTTGTGATAAAATAAGGAGATAAATAACCGCGGTCAAACTGCATGCCTTCAACAACGTCTAGTTCAGTTTCGGCAGTCTTTCCTTCTTCTACAGTAATTACACCTTCATTACCAACCTTACCCATGGCGTCTGCAATCATTTTTCCGATTGAAGCCTCACCATTAGCTGAGATGGTGCCTACTTGCGCAATTTCTGATGATTTAGTGATTTTTGTGGCTTTTTTTAACAAATCTCCTGCTATCTCACTAGAGGCTTTGTCTATACCGCGCTTAAGGTCCATAGGGTTCATGCCCGCAGCTACGCGTTTGAGTCCTTCACGAACAATGGCTTGAGCTAGAACAGTAGCAGTTGTCGTACCATCGCCAGCTTTATCATTAGTTTTAGATGCAACTTCACGAAGCATCATAGCGCCCAAGTTTTGATAGCGATCTTCAAGTTCTATTTCTTTGGCGACAGAAACACCGTCTTTTGTTGTTCGCGGAGCACCAAAGCTACGCTCAATCACAACGTTTCGGCCTTTAGGACCTAATGTGGTTTTCACTGCATTTGCTAGGATATCAACACCCTCAAGCATTTTTGCTCGGGCGTCAGTCCCGAATTTGACGTCTTTTGCCGCCATAGTTAAGTCTCCCTAGAGATTAATTGTTATTGTTAAGTTATTTCCTGCAGTAATCAGAATAACTACAGGGGTTTTGGAGGAATTAATCAATAATTCCCATGATATCGGATTCTTTCATGATTAGCAGTTCTTTACCATCGACCTTAACTTCAGTGCCACCCCATTTACCAAATAGTACACGGTCACCTTTTTTAACATCGAGAGCTGTGAATTTACCATCATCATTGCGTGTGCCGGGGCCAACTGCAACTACTTTACCCTCAGAGGGTTTCTCAGTAGCTGTGTCCGGAATAATAATGCCGCCAGCAGTCTTCGTATCTTCTTTTACGCGCTCAACGAGCACGCGGTCATGTAGAGGACGAAATTTCATAATAGTCTCTTGCGTTTACTAGGTTAAAATTAAACGGTGCACAAAAGCTCACACACCGACTATGGGTCATGTAGGGTAGGATGAGTGAAGTCGCAAGAGGGGGCTCGAATATTTTTTAAATAACTCTTAATGATTCATAGTCCCCCGAAGTTAAAAATTACTTCATTACTATTTAGTTTGTCTAAGATAGAAGCATTGGGTACGTAGCTTCCATCTTATATAGGTTATTATTATTTGACCTTCTGTGACTCGAATACAAAATCATTTCATCAATTAAAAATGGAGCAGAATTAAATCTCGATGTTCTTTTTTCAAAAGACATTACTCTCTCTAAGGGGGTTATTGCACCAAGATAACCCAAAGTCACATGAGGCTTATAATCTCGCATATCAGGATTTATTCCTGCCCGCTTTGCAGCGGAGATGCAGTATCTATTCAAATCATATAGAAATTTATTATTTTTTACACCCAACCACAATGTAAGAGGTGGCGCATTTCCGGTGTGTCCCGCACCTTCAAGTTGAAGTTCAAAACTAGGTAGTGGATACCGGGCCAATTCATAATCTAATGTCTCCGCAATATCCAAATCAACATCGCCGTAATAACATGTTGTAATATGCAAGTTATCAATATCTGACCACCTTGTGCCTGTAACACCTCTCTGAGTATTTGAAATTTGCTTAGAAAGCCTTTGCGGTAATCTTAGTGCAGTGAATAATATCATAACAAAACAATACCGTTAAAATTATCGCCCAGCTGGACATCGATATGTTTTATGTATCCTATGAGCCTCTTTTTCCATTTCATTAGACCATTTAACGTCATGCGCATCAATATTCTCTATTAATTGCTTCAAAGATGTCGCTCCAATAATGCTGGAGGTAACAAATTTACGAGTTTCAACAAACTTTAATGCAAACTGTGTTGGAGTAAGGCCAAACTTCAATGCCGTTGCGTTGCAATCACGCCATCCGTTTTCTGCATCCCAGTAAGCGCCCATAAAATCTTTAAATAAATTACCTCTCGATCCTACAGGCGATACTCCCGAGTCATATTTTCCTGTCAAAAAGCCCATAGCAAGCGGTGAATAAGCTAAAAGACCAACCTGCTCTCTCATGGCAATCTCGGCCAAATCATAGTCAAACCTTCTTGCTATTAGGTTATATACACATTGATTGGAGACAATTCGAGGCCAGTTGTTTTTATTTGCTAATTCTAAATATTTCATAGTAGCCCAGCCAAATTCATTGGATAAACCTACATGCCTGATATTTCCTTTTTCAACGTGTCTGTGAAGTGTTCCTAGTATATCTTCTAAGGGCACCATATCATTCGGGTCATAATCCCGGTAGGAGTGGAAACCAAAAGGTGGAATTTTTCTATCCGGCCAATGAAGTTGATAAAGGTCAATGTAATCAGTGTTCAATCTGCGTAAAGAGCCTTCTATAGCTTCATTGATTTGTTTTGGAGTATGTCTAGTTTCTTTGTCATTCTCTCGACACCAATTCATGTTTGACCGCCCTGTAATCTTAGATGCTAAGATGAACTTATCTCGATTTTTTCTGGTTTTTATCCATGACCCAATATAGTTCTCAGTTCTGCCCTGAGTTTTCGGATGACCGGGCACGGGGTACATCTCAGCGGTATCAATAAAGTTGATCCCTCGACCTAAAGCATAATCTAATTGTTCGTGAGCATCACTTTCTGTATTTTGCTCACCCCAAGTCATGGTTCCAAGACAAATAGACGTTACCTCAAGGTTAGTTCTACCAAGTTTTCTTAAATCCATAATCAATCCTCTGGGGCAAAATAAAAGACTAGCCATTTATTAATGCTAGCTATTGGAATTTTATTAAAAATGCATTATATGTAGAATAGATAACTCGCAAGAGTGCAATTTTAAAATGGAGCAATTAATGAATCAGCAGTATAATCGCACAGTAGCAGAAGCAGGTGAGATAGACCTAGGTCTTAAAAACTTTATGCTTGGTACATATCGGTATATGGCGCTTGCAATGACAGTAACAGCAGGTGTTGCCTTTCTTGCAAAGGACATACTTCCCCACGCAGTATTGCGCGGAAACCCATTCATTCTGCTTGGCTTTGTTATAGCCATTCCAGTATTATTTGGTAGCGTTGGCGCTAAATTACCAACAATGTCTAAAGCAGGCGTGTTAAGATTTCTTTTCATATTTGCTGCATTTTTAGGCATATTCATGTCAGCCATTGCCGCCTTCGTGCCTGGAGTAATTGTTGCTAAAGTGTTTTTCATGACGGTAGCAATGTTTGCAGCCCTAAGCTTATTTGGTTATACTACTGAACGCAACCTAGGTACATATGCTAAATATGCCTTTGCCGCTTTCCTTGTATATATTGTAATGAGCTTAGTATTTGCATTCGTACCAGGAATGGCACCAGAAGCAGGAGGAGCAGTCTTTAATACAATGAATCTTATAGTTTTAGGGGCAATTGCAATGATTACAGCCTGGGAAACCCAGATGTTAAAACGAACATACTATTCCTTTAGCGGTAACGATTTAATGTTGGAAAAACTATCAGCATATGGAGCGGCATCTTTACTATTATCCTTTGTAAATATGTTCCAAATACTCTTAAGCTTATTTGGTCGCGACTGACAAATTAAGAATTTATAAAAATAAATTGAGCCTCGCTTATTCAAATAAGCGGGGTTTTTTTGTGCCTTTCTTCTCTTGCCACAAAGACATATTTGTGACAGCCTTGAATAAGACTAAAGCAAAATATTGCTTAGTCCGCAATGTAACGAGATTTATCGTTCATAAAACATAGGGGAGAAAAACTATGGATATTGCAAAAATTGGGTGGGGTTTAGGCACATTAGCCGCCGTTGTATTAACATTTGTCAACACTGGTCATGACGGAACTATTCTTGCCGTTCTGGGCTTAATAGCTGGATATGCTTCAGCAGCCGACCACCGTCGAGGCGTAATGATTGCAGCTATATTCTTAATGGCTGGTGGCTCAGGCGCTCTTGGAGGACTAATAGCTGTAGGAGAAACTCTTACTAATATTCTAGGAAGCTTAAGCTCTGTCTTTAGTGCTGCTGCTGTAGCAATTATAGTAAAAACTATGGTTGAAAGATTTTCAGGTTCAGAAGCCTAAATTCTTACTAGCACAAACTTAAATAAAGTCTTTATGTGAGACTAAAATAAAATACCGCTTCTGAGCTTCAGGGGCGGTATTTTATTTCACATTGAAACGATGCCTGTCAAAAATACGCAGTATGGATTTTAGATCGTGACCTCGCTTTAATATTAATCCTCCAGGAGCTATAACTGAATATTGTCCTTGTTTCTTTTTAAGAGACGGAGTTTTTTCAATTCTATAAAGAGAATACTCTGAAGCCTTACGATAAATAGAAAATACTGCCTTATCTTTCAAAAATGAAATCGCGTAATCTTTCCATACACCCTTTGAAACCATTTGGCCGTACAGGCTCATAATTAAATTAATTTCATCTTTTCGGAAAGACACTTGAGAAGCATTTATATTATTCGATATAGTAACAGAATTCTTTAGCGGTATGATGTTTGAGCTCATACTCTAATTAATACGCCCTTTTATCAAAGTTGCAACAGATAGACATTGTCGCAAACAAACAAACTTATGTTGCGAATGAGAAATTACTTTCTAAACTTTGTATTGCTTTTCCCGTATTTAGTCGGTGATCTTTTATCAGGTTTTTTACTAGTTTTTTGACCTGGGTTAGTAGTTGCTCTGTCTTCTTTTTTAAAGTTCTTCCCTTTACCCTTATTAAACTTTCGCTCTCCCCTAGGTTTATCTTTATTCCACTGCCTGCTTTTTTGATCTGTATCAGTTCTAGCTTTTTGATCACCCTCTTTTCCGTCACGCTTTTTATATTTATTTGTATTACCGTCCTTTTCAGACTTAGGGCCCTCTGTCTTATTTTTATCACCAGAAGGTATAGACTTTCTTCTGGATTTACCCCTCCCTTTTCTTCCCTCTTTTTCTGCTTCTTGAAGAGGCTCTACAGGTGTGCGAGTTTTTAAAGCGCGGGCTTTTTGCATGAAGTCCTCAGGAAGTTCGTCCACTTTGATATCATTTTTAAGTAATTTCTGAATTTCTTTGAGGTAGGCTCGTTCTGACTTATCAACAAAAGCATGAGCAATTCCAGACTTATCAGCTCTTGCAGTCCTGCCTATTCTGTGAATGTATTGCTCGGGAACATTTGGTATTTCATAATTAAATACATGACTTATACCTTCAATATCAATCCCCCTTGCCGCTACGTCAGTTGCCACTAGAATATTAATTTTATCTTCACGAAAAGCATTGAGGGCCCGTTGTCTTTGATTTTGAGATTTGTTTCCATGTATAGCTAGGGAGGTTAGGCCTACTTGGGCTAAACGCTTAACAACACGGTCAGCACCATGTTTAGTTCTCGTGAAAACTAAAGATCTGAGAACATCTGGTTCTAATAAACATAATGATAATAGGTCCTGCTTTTCAGCCTTGTTAACAAATGTTATTTTTTGTTTTACCTTTTTTGCCGTGGAATTAGGCGGAGTAACGGAAACTGTAACAGGGTTATTTAAAAATTGTTCAGCAAGTTTTTTAATTTTTGGCAGCATGGTTGCTGAAAAGAATAATGTTTGCCGGTTTTTCGGTATTAACGGAATAATCTTTTTTAAGGCATGGATAAAACCCATATCCATCATTTGGTCCGCTTCATCTAAGATCAGCACTTCAATCTTTCCTAGGCTAATGCTTCCTCTTTCAATTAGATCAATTAGGCGCCCAGGGGTAGCCACAACGATCTCATTTCCTCGCATGAGCTGGTTGATTTGCTGCTTAATACTTACTCCCCCGTATATAGTTGCTATGGATAAATATTCCATTTCACATCCATAATCACGCAATGATTTTGTAATTTGAGAAGCTAACTCTCGTGTGGGTGCAAGGATCAGGGCCCGGGGCTCCTTTGCGGCAGGTCGTAGTTTATTTTCGCAAAGGTGGTTAAGAAGCGGAAGGGAAAAAGCAGCAGTTTTCCCCGTTCCTGTTTGCGCAATACCTAATATATCCTTACCTTCAATGACATGTGGAATAGCTTCCAACTGAATAGGAGTTGGCTTAGAGTAACCCAATTGATTAATCGCATTAAATATGAGTGCGTTGAGGTTTAAAGATTTAAAGTCAGACATAATTGCTCGATTATTTTAGGCTAATTCGGTTAAACCAAGAGAGGAAACACGCTATAGTGTAAAAGCCTATCGCAGCACAGTGACCTGCCGTTAAGGACCTCTTAAAGAAATGTCAAACAATGAAAAAATTATTTTTATTAATGAGCATACTATAAAAACCATCAAAGGTAATATTATTTCTCAACCGTACTATTGTTTCTTATCAAAATTAAACCAACTCCACTAAGGACTATCAGTCCACCAAATAATAATTGCGGGCTAAGGTTTTCATTTAATATCAGTACACTTGCTATAACGGCGATAACTGTTGTCATTAAACCAGCAGTGGAAACAACATATATTGGTAAGCGCTGAAGCAGCCAATAATAAGAACCATGAGCCACGATAGAAACAAGCAAAGAAGAATAAGCTAGAGCAAATATAAAGTTCAATCGGTTGTTTGGTTGAAAGGCTTTTAATTGTTCACTTTCGAGAAATATAGTGAGCGGCCATAGTACAAGAGAACCTATAACGGCAAACCAAGAAAGGAGTTGCAACGGACCTACGCTACGAACAAATTTTACCAACACAGCACCTACAGCTTCACTAAGAGCAGCTCCAATCATCAAAAGAACTCCGAATAAATAATAGGGGCCTGCCGCTTCGTCCGGCTTTGCAAATGAGATTATTATAACCCCCAAAAGAGCTAAAGTAATTCCTAATATCTTGAACCTACCAATCTTGTCTTTAAATATTATCATAGATAGTATTATGGAAAAAGGCACATACAGCTCTATCATAACCGCAGCTGTTGATGCTGTGGTGTACTTTAAAGCTGGAAACATAAAAGCATAGTTTAAGGCTCCATAACCTAAACCTGCCCCTAAAATTGGCTTCATAAGTTTGCCGTGCCACCTTAACCAAGGTAACATAATTATTGCGACCAAGGTCATCCGCAAAGCGGCGTAAAACAATGGGTCTGCTGTGTATCCAACAGTTAATTTCATCACTATAAAATGTAAGCCCCAGATCAAACAAACAAGGAGTAAAACCATAAATTCACGATATGTCATATGATCTCACCTCTACACATCAAGATTGATTAGTTTCCTTCACCTAAGGCTAGTATATTTCCCATGTGTTCATGAATAATTTTTACAGCTTTAAGGGGACGGATCATTACCTTAAAGTCAATTATTTCGCCTCCCGCATTCCATGAAATAATATCAACCCCATTAATAATGATATCATTTACATAAAATTTGAACTCTAACACTGCTTGGTTATCACTGCTTACTTCACGAACATACTCGAAAGTACCATTAGTAAAGACTTTAAATGCAGCAGATAAGTATTTTATAGTAAGCTCTTTTCCTATTTGTGGTGCATGAACTACAGGGGAATGAAAGACACAATCCTCAGAAATTAAACTATCAAGACCACTAATATTTCTTAAGCTTACTATGCTGTGCCACGAACTTAAAGTATCAATAACCATATTTGGCTTTCTTTAATCAAAGAATAAAAATAAAAAAAGCCAGCCCGCAAGCTGACTTATTTATTTTTAAAATTGAAGAATTTTATTCTTCATCTTTTTTCACCTTGGTACGTCTTTTACGCTTCGGCTTTTCTTCATCTTTATCTTTGTCTTTATTACTGTCTTTATTATCTTCACGTGGTTCACGAGGTATTTCAAGCCCAGTCTCTTGATCTACATATTTCATAGCAAGACGGACTTTACCTCTGTCATCAAAGCCCATAAGCTTAACATAAACCTCTTGGCCTTCTTTCAAATGGTCAGAAGGATGGTTAACACGTTCTGGTAAAATCTGCGAAACATGAACTAGGCCATCTTTTTTCCCAAAGAAGTTTACAAAAGCCCCAAAGTCTACAACTTTAACTACCTTACCTTTATAGATAACCCCAGCTTCCGGCTCGGCGGTAAGGCTATGAATCCACTCCTTTGCAGCTTCTATAGATTTCTTATCCGTTGAAGCAATTTTAATCGTTCCATCGTCTTCAACTGAAACACGCGCTCCTGTTGTATCAACAATCTCACGGATAACCTTTCCGCCCGTACCTATTACATCACGGATTTTATCGACTGGGATTTTTACTGTTTCAATACGAGGCGCAAATTCTCCAACCTCTTCGCGTGAAACCTCTAAAGATTTATTCATCTCACCTAATATATGGAGTCGACCAGCGTTAGCTTGCTCCAACGCAGTTGTCATAATTTCTTCGGATATGCCTGCAATTTTTATATCCATTTGTAACGATGTAATACCTTCTGAAGTGCCCGCAACTTTAAAGTCCATATCACCTAAATGATCTTCATCCCCTAAGATATCTGAAAGAACAGCAATGCCATCATCTTCTTTTATAAGGCCCATAGCGATGCCTGATACAGGCCGCTTTAACGGTACTCCTGCATCCATCATTGCTAAAGAACAACCACAAACGGTAGCCATGGAGGAAGAGCCATTGGACTCCATAATCTCAGAGACCAAACGAATAGTGTATGGGAAATCTTCAGGTGCTGGAAGTACTGCCTGCAAAGCTCTCCAGGCTAGTTTTCCGTGACCTTGCTCTCTTCTTGACGTGCCGCCCATTCTTCCGGCTTCGCCAACTGAATAAGGAGGGAAATTATAATGTAGAAGAAATTTATTTTTAATTGTGCCCGTTAGCTGGTCGACAAACTGCTCGTCATCTGAAGTTCCTAATGTTGCTACGCAAAGAGCTTGTGTTTCACCTCGAGTAAATAAAGCTGATCCATGTGTACGTGGTAACATGCCCGCTTCAGATACAATTGGACGAACCTCGTCTAACTTACGTCCATCAATTCTTTTCTTTGTTTTTATTACTGTAGACCTAACAGTAGATGATTCAATTGACTTAAAGACGTCAGAAAAAATATTGTCAGCCATGCCATCAGGATTTGCTTCTGATCGGCCTAACTCATCCCATGCAGATAATCGTGTATTACGAAGTGCATCTTGGCGCTCCATTTTATCTGTTAATTTATAGGCTGCTTTAATTCCTTTTTCTGCAACTTTCTTCATAGATTTCTTAGCATCTGTAAGATCGGCAGCTTTGAACTCCCAAGCTGGTTTTCCTGCAGATTTAGCCAGCTTTTTGATAGCTTTTATAACGTCCTGACAAGACTCATGAGCATACATTACCGCACCAAGCATTTGCTCTTCAGTTAATTCTTTTGCTTCTGACTCAACCATCATAACTGCATCCGATGTACCAGCCACGACAAGATCTAGCTCAGAATCATTGAGTTCACTTAAAGTAGGGTTGAGGACATAATCGCCTTCAATCAGACCAATTCTAGCTGCCGCGATAGGCCCTTGGAATGGAACTCCTGATATCGTTAAAGCCGCAGAGGCTGCGATCATTCCAAGCACATCTGGTTCATTCTCAAGGTCATGTTGAAGAACTGTAATAACTACCTGAACTTCATTTTTAAAGCCTTTCGGAAATAAAGGCCGGATTGGTCTATCCGTTAACCGAGCTATTAGTGTTTCTCTTTCTGTTGGTCGGCCTTCACGTTTAAAATATCCGCCTGGTACTTTTCCCGCAGCATAAAATTTTTCCATATAATTAACCGTTAGCGGAAAAAAGCTTTGGCCTGGTTTTTCTGACTTTGCTGCACAAACAGTGGCCAACAAAACTGTTTCACCATAAGTTGCCAGAACTGCTCCATCGGCTTGACGTGCCATCCCACCTGTTTCTAATTTAAGAGGGCGTCCTGCCCAATCGATCTCTACTGTGTGTTTATTAAACATATCGTACTTTTTCTTTCTTCATCGTACATATACCAAAGTATTTTGTTCCTTTGGATTCGCGCTTCATGCGCATGTTACACATTAAAATGTGTAAAAGGCCGCCCGAATTGGCCGCCCCTATAGTTTTTAAGGCTGCCTTAGTGCCGTAGCCCTAATTTTTCGATTACAACCTTATAACGGGCCTCATCTTTTTTCTTTAAGTAAGCCAAAAGACGTCTTCGCTTTGCAACCATTGCTAATAAGCCTCGGCGCGAGTGATTGTCTTTTTTATTAATTTTAAAATGCTCAGTTAAAGTTTTGATTCTATCAGTAAGAATTGCAACCTGAACTTCAGGTGATCCAGTATCTCCTGGTTTTGTGGCGTATTCGTTGATCAACGCTGTTTTGCGTTCTTGTGTGATCGACATCGTGCTTCTCCATATTAATTTATAAATTAAACACTCTCTTGGGCTTATGATAACCCTCGGAAGTGCTACAAATAGCAACTGCGTTATTATCTAACATAGCTAAAATCCAATCAGGATATTCAACCCTACCAGCTAATTTATTTACAATTGCACGTCCGTGTTTTAATTCAGTGGCTTCAAATTCTGTAATGGCTAGCACCGGGATGTCGTCCAGTGCAGTCTCTACAGGCCTTAGAGCCTTTAAAACGTCGCCCCTATGACAGAGATTTTCAAGTTCGTCTAGCGAAAAAGAATCGTTTAAATTGAAAGGTCCCACACTTGTTCGGCGAAGCATAGTAACATGGCCACAAGCATTAAGACTCAAAGCTAAATCTCTTGCTAAAGAACGGATATATGTTCCTTTTCCACAAATCACCCTAAAAGATGACGAATTTTCATCGTGCTTGGTTAATGTGAAAGTCTCAACTAAGACTTGTCGTGACTTAATATCTACGACCTGACCCGATCGCGCTAGTTCATAAGAACGCTTACCATTGATCTTAATTGCTGAATAGCGGGGGGGGACTTGATTAATTATACCTATAAACTTTTTAAGTTGGCCTTTTATAGCTTCTGCAGTGGGCCTAACCTCCGAGATAGAAATAACCTTTCCTTCCTTATCTAAGGTATCTGTATTTTCTCCAAATGTGAGCGTAAATTCATAAGTTTTTTGGGCATCCATCAAGAATGAAACGGTTTTAGTTGCCTCACCCAAAGCAATAGGCAAAATTCCTGTAGCTAATGGATCTAATGTTCCTGCATGACCAGCTTTTTGAGCTGAAAAAAGACGTCGAACCCTTCCTACTGAGGGCGTTGAACCTAAACTAAAGGGCTTATCCAAAATTACCCAACCGCTTACAGGGTTACCTTTACGCTTTCGTGCCATAAGAGCCCATTTTAAATCAAGTCCTGCCTAACCTTTGGTTGGTCTAGTAAACGCGCCATGTCCTCTGCTGTGTCAAAGCTCCGGTCAGCAATAAATTTTAATCGAGGTGTTGATTTCATTTCCATTTCTTTACCAAGCCTGCCGCGTAAAAAAGAACTGCACCGCTGCAAGCCTTGTATGACTTTATCAATGTCACCGCCTCCAAGGGGGGCGGCATATACAAGTGCATGCTTAAGGTCAGGGGAAGACCTGACCTCTGAGATAGTTACAGAAACTCCTTGCAAATCAACATCACGGATATTTTCTTTTGCTAAAATTTCTGCCAAGGCCCTTCGAATAAGCTCACCTGCCTTTAACTGCCGTTGGGATGGAGGCTTATTTTTAGTCATAGGTCTTTCCTAATAAAGTAATTTGGCAATCTAAATAAACTCTTTGAACCGTTAAATTAGGTGGTTATACAAAAATTTAGTCTAGTTTACGGTCAAGCATCTCAACTGTGAAACATTCAATTTGATCACCTTTGCGCAAATCGTGATAATTTAAAAAACCCATTCCGCATTCCATTCCCGCCTGAACTTTTTCTACTTCATCCTTAAAACGCTTTAGTGTAGAGAGCTCTCCCTCATGGATAACCACATCATCGCGCAGTAATCTTACTCCTGAACCTCGCTCAACGCGTCCTTCTGTTACTTTAGCTCCGGCTATTTTCCCTAATTTAGAAATATCAAAAATCTCAAGCACTTCAGCGTAACCTATAAAGGTTTCTTTTCGCTCAGGCTCTAGCATTCCCTCTAATGCGCCCTTAACTTCGTCAATCAAGCCATAGATAATTGAATAATAACGAATTTCCACGCCCTCTTTTTCCGCCAGCTCTTTTGCCTGACGGTTGGCACGAACATTAAAAGCAATAATGGGAGCATTAGAGGAAGCTGCGAGCTGTACGTCTGACTCAGAAATACCGCCAGCAGAAGAGTAAACAACACGGGCTTTAACTTCATCATTACCCAGACCCTCAAGTGATGTTTTAATTGCTTGTGCAGAACCCTCAACATCTGCTTTTACCAATAAAGGCATCTCAGATGATGTCTTATTCGCTAGCTTAGCCATCATTTGCTCCATGGAAGCAGCACCAGAGGTTTTTGTCATATCTTCTTTTCGTTTCCTAACCCTATACTCTGTGAGCTCTCTAGCTCTTTGTTCCGAGTCGACCACAGCGAAAGGTTCTCCAGGCGCAGGAGCACCATCCATTCCCATAACTACCACGGGCGTAGAAGGGCTTGCTACTTTCAATTGAGAGTTACGCTCATCCATCATCGCCTTAACCTTACCCCAATATTCTCCAGCAACAACAATTTGACCCCTCTTCAAGGTTCCTCTTTTTACGAGTAAAGTAGCAACTGGGCCACGGCCCTTTTCAATTTTAGACTCAATAACTAAACCATCAGCATTACGTGTTGGATTTGCCTTTAACTCCATTAGTTCCGCCTGATTTGATATGGCTTCAGCTAAGTCAGCTAAACCAGTTTTCTTTTTAGCGGAGACCTGAATAGCTTGTACTTCGCCTGACATAGATTCAGTTATGACGCTGTGCTGAAGCAGATCAGTTTCTACTTTTTGCGGATTAGCATCATAACTATCCATTTTATTTATTGCTATAATGATAGGAGTTTCAGCTGCAAGAGCATACTTAATCGATTCAATAGTTTGAGGCATGACACCATCATCTGCAGCAACAACCAAAACTACAATATCTACCGCTTGAGCGCCCCTAGTTCGCATTTCAGAAAATGCTGCATGCCCTGGTGTATCTAATACAGTAATCTGTTCGCCTGACTTAAGCTTAAGTTGATAAGCACCTATGTGTTGAGTTATACCACCTGCTTCTCCAGATGCCACATCGGTGGTTCTTAGTGCATCCAATAACGAAGTTTTTCCGTGATCAACATGCCCCATGACTGCTATTACTGGTGGGCGAGGCTTACGGTCATTCTCATCAGAAGGCGTATCATCTATAATAAAATTATCCTCCACGTCTGCTTCTGCTACTCGTTTAACTGTGTGCCCAAAGTCTTCGACAACGAGTTGGGCAGTATCTGCATCAAGTATATCATTCATGGTAGCCATTGTGCCTTGCTGCATTAAATACTTCACAACATCACGGGCTCTTTCTGCCATACGATTTGACAACTCAGATACAGTTATGGCTTCAGGTATTATAACTTCACGCTGAACTTTATCGCGATCCCCTAATCCACCACGTTGACGCTGCTTTTCTCTTTCTCTTGCTCTCTTTACAGAAGCAAGAGATCTCTGGCGTTCATCATCACCAGCTAATGCAGATACAATAGTGAGCTTACCTCTTCTTCTCTTAGTCTCGCCTTTTGATCGTGTTGGTGGTGGTGCCGCACGTTTTTTCTTAACTCGGCCGCCTGCCTTTTCAATTTCGCTTAAATCGTTATCATCTTTTTTTAATGCAGCTGCCGCCCCAACAGGCTTACGGGCAGCAAGCTTGGCAGCCTCTTCTCTCTGACGGTTTTCCTCTTCCGCTTCTAAACGTTTCAATTCAGCTTCTTCCTCAGCTTTCTTTCTGGCTTGCAGCGCAGCATTCTCAGTAGCCATCCTCTGCTCTCGCTCTGCTTGCTCAGTATTTTTCTTTGCATCTCTTACATCTGCCTCAGCCTTAGCAGTACTAAGAGCGCTTTGTCGTTTTTCGTATTCACCCTTAGATAGACCAAGCTTTTTAGCAGCTAGAGCAACTTCATCTACTTTTGGCTTTACAGGTGGAATTGAAATTTTTGGTGCAACTTTGGGTTTAACAACTTCAGTGTTTGAACCTGGCCTTATGATTACTTTTTTCTTTTTTTCTACTACAACAGCCTTTGAACGTCCTCCAGCAAATGAATGCCTTACAGAACCCCTCCCTGAAGAGCTTAGGGATAATGGCTTACGGGCAATTTGTTTTTTGTCGTTTGTATCAGTCATTTTCATCTTTCAAACGGTAAGTCCATTAACCTTACCTGTAATGCTATTTTCTAACTTGCTTTAAGTCGTACAATCTAACGACCTAGCGTTTATATTCAATAAAGAAAAAATCTTTATTTTATTTTTATTTCATGCTCTCTATCAGGCCAGTCCACGGGCACTAGGTCTACAAATCCAGAAAGCCGCTTTACTTCTACTGATAATGTCTTAGCAAGCTTTCCTCTTTTTATCCCTACATGAACAATCGATTCGCGGGATAAGGCCGCCCCGATTTTATTCGATGAAAAACACCCCACAACAATTGGGTCAGCAAAATTATATTCCCTATTCATTGCTTTTGATAAGGTTCGAATTTTACCACGACCATCTGCTGATCCATCCGAAGCCTCAATCCTAATTGCAACTTCTGCCTCTCTTGCCATAGACTGCACTTGATCAAAACCAAGAGATATAGATCCTGCTTTACGTGCCATAGTAACCAAACCCAATACGCGTCTTGATAATAAACGTTCAGTCGTGCTTAGTAAGTCGTCCAAAACTTTAACTTTAGATTTAAAGCCTCTACTAAAAGCGGTCTTGGATATAACCTCAGAAAGGGAACCAGCGTCACTGCTAACCCAGACACCACGTCCTGGCAATTTATTAAGAATATCGGGAACAACAACACCTGTTGGATCAGTCACAAACCTTATCATGTCATGACGCTCACGAACTTCGCACTTCGCGATACACCTTCGTTGTGTAGGTTTGTGACCGCGCTTATCAAGGTCAGTTATTTCTGAAGTAATCTGCAATCAACCAACCTAACCAAAAACATCCTCAGCGGTGAGTTCAGATGAAGCTGTAAGCACCTCTTCTTTTATATCTTCTTCTGGCACCACCAGATCACTTTCGTCTATCCAGCCAGCCTTAACTCTCGCTCGCATAATGAGTGATGTCGCATTTTCTTCAGAGAGCTTAAACTCCTCTAGAATACCATCTTCATGAACTTTTTCACCATTTTTCACCTCAGTATATCCGCGTAAGTCATCAGGAACCAAACCAGCAACATCTTCTACAGATAGCACTTCATTTTCTCCGAACTTAACAGCCATAGGAAGAGTTACCCCCTCTATTTCTAAAACATTGTCGTGCACACCAGCAGCGCGGCGTTTTTCGTTCTGTTCTTTGGCAATTTTCTCTAGGTACTCACGTGCACGGGTCTGTAACTCTTCCGCTGTTTCTGCGTCAAAGCCCTCAATAGACGTTAAATCATCAATAGCAACATACCCAACTTCTTCCATGGTCTCGAAGCCTTCTGACACAAGAAGTTGAGCGATCATTTCGTCTACATCCAGACCAACCATAAATAACTCTGAACGCTCCTTGAACTCTACTTGGCGTCGCTCAGACTCTTGTTCCTCAGTTAGGATATCGATAGCCCAACCTGATAGTTGTGACGCAAGACGTACATTTTGCCCTCGGCGGCCAATGGCCAGAGAGAGCTGTTCATCTGGAACCACGACTTCAATTCTATCATTTGCTTCATCAATAACAACTTTTGCAACCTCCGCTGGCTGTAGTGCATTCACAATAAAAGTTGCAGCATCTTCAGTGAACGGAATTATGTCAATGCGCTCACCCTGAAGCTCATTGACAACAGCTTGAACACGCGACCCACGCATGCCAACACAAGCCCCGACCGGATCTATAGCTCCATCATTAGAATAAACTGCAATTTTGGCTCGAGAACCAGGGTCTCTAGCAACCGCAACAATCTGAATTATTCCTTCGTATACCTCGGGAACTTCTTGAGAAAATAATTGGGCCATAAATTGAGGATGAGCACGAGAGAGGAATATTTGTGAACCACGAGGTTCCTCACGAACATCCATTATATACGCCCTTATGCGATCGCCGCCTTTGACGTTTTCACGTGGCAATGCTTGGTCACGCCTAATAACGCCTTCAGCTCTGCCTAAATCAACTATAATGTGCCCGTATTCAACGCGTTTAACAATTCCATTAATTATCTCGCCAACTCTATCCTTAAACTCAACAAACTGCCTTGCTCGTTCTGCCTCACGTATTTTTCCCATAATGATTTGTTTGGACATTTGCGCTTGCACTCGTCCGAATTCTAATGGCGGCAATGGTGTCGAGATTTCAAACCCAATTACAGCATCAGGATAATCCATCTTTGCAGTGATAAGGTTAATTTGAGTGGAATCATTTTCAATCTCCTCTTCCTCGGTAACCGTTATGACACGACGCAAACTTTGGTCACCAGTTACTGGGTCCAGCTTTGCTCTAATATCAAGTTCAGAGCCATAACGCATTTTAGCTGCCTTCTGAATAGCCTCTTCTATAGCCTCTAACACAACCTCCTTAGGTATCGATTTTTCATCAGCAACTGCCTTGGCTATTTGTAATAACTCAAGTTTATTTGCACTAATTCCTGCAGTAGACATAAGGTCTCCTATTCGCTTTTTTCATTGGTTTTTTGTTGTTTTTCTATTTCATTTGCCAAATGTTTAGCATCTTGGCCATCTTTAATAAGCTTATCTGTAATTAATAACTTAGACTCAGAAATCCATTCAAATGGAATCTGCGCAGTTTCACTTTCACCATCTAAATCAATATCTACATTACTACCTTCAACCCCGGCCAGCACACCACGGAATCTTTTACGCCCCTCTACCATCCTGTCTAAGTCTATCCTAGCTGCATAACCGACATAATTTTTAAAGTCTTGGATAGAAGTTAAGGGACGCTCTAAACCTGGTGATGACACTTCGAGTATAAATGGATCGTGAATCGGGTCTTCAACATCAAGTGTAGCGGTAAGCTCACGCGAAAGTTTTTCGCACTCCGAAATACCTAAAAGGCCATCGGAAAATCTTTCAGCCATCACTTGAACTGTCTTCTTTCTACCTGACTGCACGCGAATTCTTACTATATTTAAACCCATACTTTTAGCTATAGGGTCAGCAATTGCAAATATTCGTTCATCAGTATGCGTTTTCGTCTTCATAATATCTTTCATCTTCTAACTAACAGAGCAATAAAAAAGGCGGCCTTTTGGGCCACCCTGCAAGCATCCTGTGCTAGAGGTAATTTATGCACTAACTAGTTGGATAATAATAACTTTGCAAGCCTTAAGTTAATTTAACTATTAAAATTTTATAAAATCAAAAAAATGTCCTTGCCTTCCCTCTTCCAATGCCTTTGCTAAATATCTCGTTTCAGGCCAATCTGTACTGCGCTCCATCCAATCTTTTCTTTCAGACACACGCCATTCAAAACCATCATGACTTTTAATTCTAGTGAGCACCCAGTCTACATAATCCGTAATATCGCTTCCAAACCTGAATGTGCCTTCCTGCTCAATTACGCGGTAAAGGTCAGAAAGTAATTTTTCATTTATAAGCCTACGCTTGTTATGTCTTTTTTTTTGCCAAGGATCTGGGAAAAGTATAAAAACTCGATTTAAACTATTGTCAGGCAGTAAATTAATTACATCCCTTGCGTCACCCCTATACAATAAAATATTACTAAGGCCTTGATCAACAACCCCCTTAACAGCTTTTGCAACGCCATTTAAAAAAGGTTCAACTCCTATTATTGTGACACCAGGGTTATTTTTTGCCTGCCATAGAATATGTTCAGCACCCCCAAATCCAATTTCTAACCAAACTTCCCCCTTGATATTGTTAAGAGGGTTTTTTGCCTCTATTACTAATTTACTTATATCAATCTTGGGGTATTCTTTTTTCATGAGTAGTTTTTGATTAGGACTTAAAGGCTTTCCCTTTGACCTACCGTAAGTTCTTAGAGGTTTTAAAATATTTTCTTTCATTCTTTCTACTCAATTAAGGAGATGTTTTAGGGTAATAAACAATTTATATTTTTGTGTTTTTTATAACCGAGAATGAAACCAGCATTGCTATCAAAAGGTTTATTGAAAATAACACATAATTTACATAGGTTGAAAAGAATGTTTTTGTCTTCGGCTTTGGTAGTTTAACATCTAAAAACCCAGTTTCTTTTGGTCCTATATATTGCTCATAATGACCTAACGGACTTATAATTCCAGAGACGCCATTAGCAGCGGCACGAACAACCGGAACGCCCTCCTCAATGGCTCTGTATGCTGCCATGTTAGAGTGCTGAAATGGTCCAAAACTGTTTCCAAACCACGCATCGTTAGATTGATTAAGAATCCATTGCGGACGCTTTTTATTTTTTGGGTGCGGCGTGAACCCTGAAAAAATTATTTCATAGCAAATTTGGGCGCTTAAAACTGGTAGTCCTGGAAACACTATATTTTGCTTTTTTAGGGCCGAAGAGATCGATAACAGCGATGTAGAAATAACAGGCACTTTTCTAATTTCCATCCATTTACCTCCAGGAATAAATTCACCAAATGGAACTAAACGTACCTTATCACTATACGCTGCCAATGAGGGACTACCTGCTTCATCAAACGTAATAGCAGCTGATGTATTATAATAATAATCAATTGAGCCATTTGATTTCAACGAAGGGCGTGATTCATGCCGTAAAGAGTTCAGCAGCCAAACAGGCGGTTTTTTTGTTCGTTGGGCTAAGTATTGACCCATTGCGAAAAGTAAGCTCTCGTCTTCAAGGGCAAGACCACTAACTGCACCCTCTGGCCAAACTATATGCGTAATGTTTTCGATTCCAGGTGATATAGATTCTGATAAATATTTTTTTGTAATTTCAATTGATTTTAAAGGGTCAAATTTATCTTTTTGTTCGAATTTAATCTGAACAATCCTTAATTTTACATTCTTAGTATATTGAGGGGTATAATTTTGTATCCGCATAGATCCTATGGAAAATAAAGTTCCAGTTGCTATCGTGAAAATAACCAAACTCTGCCACTTCAAATTTGTAAAAATAAAAATATAAAATAGATAACCCAAGCTTAACGCAAAAAAAGTTAAACCATAAACTCCCCATACAGAAGCGGATTGAGAAATTGGGTCGCCCGCCTCAAAGATATATCCCAATAAATTCCAAGGTAAGCCTCCAAGTATAGTTCCGCGCGTAAATTCTGCTAAAAAGAATAAGGAAACAAAAGCGAAATAATCAACAAGATTATTTTTTTTAATTCTGCAAAAAAAAGCTCCGGCTAAGCCCCAAAAAGATGCTAATATTAAACTTAGGGCTATAACCATAGGCGGCATAATTGGTATAAATTCTGGACCGCGAGCTATGAAAGCAGAGCCAACCCAATAAGTACCAGAAATAAAATACCCAAAAGCAAAACAAAAGCCATGACTAAACCCTGAAATAGCTGGCTTGTCTCTTTTTCTAGCTAATTTGAGCCGAGCAACTAGGCACGCTAAACAGACAATGGTTATAAACCACCAATGAAAGGGGGCTTGACCCAGTACAGCGATAACTCCCAAAGCAAAACAATATAGTTGCCCACCCTTTCTTGAATTTATAAACGGATGTATGTCCGGTATCATTTTTCTTGCTTTAAAGGATTTTTATTTAACGTGTCACTAATACGCAACCGCTTCACACGTCGGGGGTCAGCATCAATAACCTCAAACTCTATGTCATCAGGGTGACGTATGATTTCACCGCGCTCTGGAACCCGGCCAGCAAGTGTAAATATAAGACCGCCAAGAGTATCGACATCATCTTCCTCGTCAGGGGTTGCAAAATCTCGGCCCAGTATTTTTTCAAAATCGTTTATATTGGTACGTGCATCAGCTTCCCATACAAAATGCCCCTTATTATCTGAAATAACTTGTATTTCGCGATCAACATCATCATGCTCATCTTCTATTTCACCTACAATTTCTTCTATGAGGTCTTCAATGGTAACAATCCCATCAGTACCTCCATACTCATCAACAACAATAGCCATATGAGATCTTCGGGCCTGCATTCGGTTTAATAAATCTTGTGCTAACATAGATGGCGGAACAAAAAGAACTGGGCGGCATATACTGCGAATTATCTTTTTATCGGGGTAAGTTTTTAATTGTCGGCCTTTCGCATCGAATAAAAGATATGGCAAGACATCCTTGATATGCACCATGCCAATGGGGTTATCTAAAGAATCATTGTAAACAGGAAGACGTGAATGCCCGGCTGTTTCAAAAGTTTTCGATAGTTCTCTTAAAGACGCAGATACATCTATAGCAACTATATTTGCTAATGGAACCATGACGTCTTCTACAGTTACAAGATGAAACCTCTGGGCAGCGTCAACCATTTCATCTTGTATTAAATCATTTTTTAATTTTTTAATATCACGGTCTACAATCACTTGAGCGATTTCGCTAGGCTTTAGTCTCATTAACTTGAGGAAGAAGCCAAAAGGGCTTTTGTTTTTAATCATTAGAAATTACTCGTCTTTGATTTTATAGGGATTGTCAATATTCAAATCTGAAAGCACTTGAACTTCTAACTTTTCCATGATGGCAGCATCTTCGTCTGTTTGATGGTCAAAACCCTGAAGGTGAAGAAAGCCATGCACCATCATATGAATTAAATGATGCTTAAATGGGATTAATAATTCCTCAGCCTCTTTTTGCAGTGTTTCATAAGACAGTATAATTTCTCCCAATATTGGTGCAGGACCATTACTTGGAAAAGATAGAACATTCGTTGCTTTATTTTTATCGCGGAATTTCTTATTTAAAAATTGGATTTCTTTATCGTTAACTAAGGCAATGCTTAATTCATTGACTATTGGTCTTTCAAGTAAAGTAAGTATTTTATGAACTATACCCGGAGTAACATCTGTAATATAAGCTTTGTAAACACCCCACTGCTTTGCCCTAACGCTTACATCAAAGTTAAAAGGAAGCTGGGACACTACTTAGAAATTCCACCTCTGGACTTAGAAGCTTTTTCATACGCATTCACTATTCTGCCCACTAATGGGTGTCGAACAACATCTGAAGCCTCAAAAACTATCTGCTCTATCCCCCTAATGTCTTTAAGTATGTCTAAAGCGTGGGCCAAACCAGAAGTTACGCCTGAAGGTAAGTCACTTTGACTTGGGTCTCCTGTTACAGCATATTTTGCTCTCTCACCTAAGCGAGTTAACACCATTTTCATTTGGGGTATTGTCGCGTTTTGAGCTTCATCTATCACAACAAATGCATCTGATAAAGTTCTACCTCGCATAAATGCAAGAGGCGCTACTTCTATATCCCCTGATGCGCGACGGCGATCAACCTCATCTCGCCCCAAAACCATATGAAGCGCATCCCATATGGGTTGCATATAAGGGTCTACTTTTTCATTGAGGTCCCCTGGTAAAAAGCCAAGCCGCTCTCCCGCTTCAACCGCAGGCCGACAAGCAATAAAACGAGCTATTTCTCCTCGTGCCAAAAGAGAAGCGCCATAAGCAGTTGCTAAAAAAGTTTTCCCTGTCCCTGCAGGCCCAACACCAAAGCAAATAGTCTCATCCCGCATCGCGTGTATAAACTTTTCCTGTTTTGGGGTTTTGGGAACTATAGGAGATCTTCTTGGGAAGGGTATTATAGCATCAGCAGCAGCAGCCTTTACTTTGCCCTTTCCAATTGCTTTTATTAAAGCCCTTATGTCAGAAATACCACACGGCCAACCTCTTTCTAGCCTTTGATATACCTCTTTTATAAGCTCGCCAGATCTAGCTATACTTGGGCCGTCTCCATTAATATGGACTGATGCTCCAGGAGCTTCGATATAAACGCCAAAAGCTTCTTCAATAAGGGCTAAATTAGCATGGTTTGGGCCACACATTTTCCTTACTAAATCTGCATCAGGAAATTCTAAAACTTGGGTTTCTTTCGACATAAAGCGATATTAGATACAATAGATACTAATTGTCTACAGGAGACTAAAATAACTAATAATTAAATATTAACCCTTATTGATTTTACCTCAATATAGTTATCTAGTTTTGCCTATAATATTATTTCTGTATCAGCTCCCCTGAAAGTGAGTTACGCCCAGCCTTGGTAATTAAAACTGGCCTTATTTGTCCAATTAAATCAGCTGGGCCATTAAAGTGGGTGCCTTGCAAATAAGGGCTGCGACCAAAAAGTTGTTTCTCTTCGCGGCCAACATTTTCTATTAAAACGTTCAATGTTCTGCCTACCAATGACTCATTAAACGCGTGTTGTTGCGAGTAGAGTAAGTCTTGCAATCTTTTCAAACGATCTGATTTGACATCTTCCGAGACCTGTTGAGGCAAACTAGCTCCTGGGGTACCCGGGCGTACAGAATATTTAAAAGAAAATGAACTTGCATAGCCTATCTCTTCAACACATTTCATTGTTTGCTGAAAGTCAGATTCTGTTTCACCCGGAAAGCCTACAATAAAATCACCAGATAACGCTATATCAGGACGAGATTTACGAATCTTACCAATTAACGTTTTATATTCTTCATAAGTATGCCCTCTGTTCATGGCTTTAAGTACTTTATCCGAGCCAGCCTGAATAGGAAGGTGCAAATAAGGCATTAATTTAGGCTCTTTTCCTAGTATGGAAATTAAATCATCATCCATATCCCGTGGGTGAGAGGTGGTAAATCTTAGCCTATCGATACCGCCTATTAATGCAACATGGCTTATAAGCTCACCTAAACCCCATTGCTTGGAGTTTGGTCCCACTATGCTATAAGCATCAACATTTTGACCAATAAGTGTGATTTCTCTCACCCCTTGTGAAGCTAAATTACGTGCTTCATTTATAACCTGATCTACTGGGCGGGATACCTCAGCTCCACGTGTGTACGGAACGACACAAAATGTGCAAAACTTATCACATCCCTCTTGAATAGTTAGAAAGGATGAGAAACCTTTTACTTGGCGCGATTCTGGTAAATTATCGAACTTCTCTAGAGTATCAAAATCAGTTTCAAGTACCTCGCCTGAATTTCTGTGGACTTTAGCAATCATCTCTGGTAATTTATGATAAGTCTGAGGGCCTAAAACCATATCGACAACTGGAGCCCGGCGTTTGATTTCTGAACCCTCAGCTTGTGCAACACATCCAGCTACTGCAACTTTCATTTCGGGATTAACTTTTTTCTTTAGTTGGCGAATTCGTCCCAACTCAGAGTAGACTTTTTCTGCTGCCTTTTCTCTTATATGACAGGTATTTAAAATCACCAAGTCTGCATTTTCAGGCGTTTCTACGGGCGCATAACCAATAGGTGATAATACGTCTACCATTCTCTCACTATCATAGACATTCATCTGACAACCATAGGTTTTTATAAAAACCTTTTTTGCCTTATCATTAATTTTTTTATCACTTGATAAGATTGATGGCTGATTAATATCTCGGGGTTTATTCAGATTAACATCGGCACTTTTAGGTCCTGATAAAGACTTTGCAGGCTTGATGTTACGGGACGCGTTTTTATCGCGCGGTAACAAAACTGTCATTTAAATTTCTCTCATAGCTCTGTTAAACTTTTTTGGCCGTATAATAGCAAGAGCTGGTTTCTGCAAGTATTACTTCTTTGAAGAAAAGGTTTAAAGTCACAATAAAAATAATCAGATAGTTTTTATTTAATTTTACGCCCGTAAAGCTCAAGACGGTGGTCTACTAACTCATAACCCAGCTTTTCAGCAATTTTATGCTGTAGTTGTTCTATTTCATCGTCAACAAACTCTATAACGTCGCCAGTAGTTACATCAATAAGGTGATCGTGATGGTCGTCATCAGTCGTTTCATAACGAGCCCGGCCATCTCTAAAGTCATGGGTCTCAATAATGCCTGCCTCAGAAAAAAGCCTCACCGTTCTATATACAGTTGCTAAAGAAATTTTAGGGTCAATAGTTGAGGCACGGGAATATAAATCTTCAGCATCAGGGTGGTCATTTGCCTCTGAGAGAACCTTAGCTATTACTTTTCTTTGGTCTGTCATTCGCAGACCACGCTCAGTACATTTTCTCTCTATCCAACTTGTCATAAGTATTGTCTAGCCTAGTTCATACTATACGGCAAGATATTTGCGGTAAGTAATTGCTGCAACGCGCCCACCTGCTCGCCTGTAGTAGGAAGGCCGTCTACCTATGGGTTCAAACCCTTTTTTCTTATAAAAATTTAATGCAGGATAGTTATCTTCAGCAACCTCAAGAAAAAGTATATCTGCTCCATTATCAATTAATTCTGTTTCTGAAATAGATAATAAAGCGCTTGCTATTCCTTTTCTCATTTTATTAGGATCGACTGCAATTGTGATAATTTCTGCTTGTCCTTCAACTAAACTAACAATAATGAAACCATCTACTGGGCGAGAAAAACCAAAGCATAGGTCTTTTTTAATATGCGATAACATATCCTTTCTGCTCCAAGGTGTATAGAATGATTTAGCATGCAAAGAAGACATGTCGCCCGCATCATCATTAACGAGGGAACGTATCATTGGGCCATAAAGCTTTTTGAAACCTTAGCATCCGGTGCCCTTGAGTATAATGGTTTGGCGGGATGCTCAATAGGTGACAAATTAATACTCATACGCGCCATAATTCTAACATCAACAAACTGGTCTTGTAATAATAGATCATGCTTTAAATTTATAAAACTATTTTTTGCGGCTTCAGCAGTTTCAGTTATGGGCGGATGCAGCTCACTACCCATAAAAAAAGCACTCCAACAGAACTCCCCACGGCGAACATCTGAAACAGATATTATTTTTTTCTTTCCTTTTGGGTCTACTTGGTGCGCCCATAACCTTAAAGAAGTAATTCCTACAACCGGTAGCTTGTTGGGAAGAGCCAGACCACAAGCAAAAGCTAGGGAGGCACGCAGACCAGTAAAGCTACCCGGGCCCTTACATACAGAAATTTTCCTTATATCATCGATGCATATGCCTGCACCTTGTATTAATTCTGCGATCATAGAGGGTAATCGCTCAGAATGCCCTCTACCAATTTTTTCAGAATTATATGCAATCGTTTTCTCTGAGTTTACGATTGCAGCTGAGCAATGATCACCAGTAGTATCAATTCCCAAAATAAGCATAAATTAAGTTATTTGCTCAACACGAGTTACTTCAGGCACATAATGTTTCAAAAGGTTTTCTATTCCAGACTTAAGGGTCATAGTTGAACTTGGGCATCCAGAGCATGCGCCTCGCATTTCTAAATAAACTGAACCGTCTTCTTTATCAAATTGACGGAATACTATATCGCCTCCATCTTGTGCGACTGCCGGCCTAACCCTTAATTCAATTAACTCTTTAATTTGCTCAACAATCTCCAATGTTTCGCCTTCATAAGTAACATCTTGAGTAGTTTCTTGTGTACGGTCCACTAAAGGCTGCCCTCCAGCAACATAGAAATCCATAATCGCACCCAACACAGCGGGTTTCAAATGCTTCCAGTCTGCAGAGTCAGATTTGGAAACGGAAATATAATCTAATCCAAAAAAGACGCGGGTAATATCAGGTATCATGAATAGCATTTCGGCTAAAGGAGCATTTGAAATATCTTCCCCTCGGCAAATTTCAACTGGGGGCTGTCCTTCACCTGTGACAGTTTTTCCAGGAAGAAATTTTAGTGTGGAAGGATTGGGCGTGTCTTCTGTTTGAATAAACATATGTGCTCTTATTTTTCTTTTACTTAATTAAAGTTTACTTTTTGTATGCCATGGTTTTTATAGGTGGTAGATTTTCAAAATTCAATATCAATGGAATACCATCTTTATGGTCAGACAAATTAGTCTCGAACAACATAAGGTGTAACCCGCCCGGCAAAAGCTCTACTGTATCTCCAGACATAATTTCAAGGTTATTCAATTTTCGCATTCGCATAACGCCACCGTCATGAATATGATTGTGAATTTCAATGATTTGACTAACAGGACTAGAAATAGAAATTAAGTTAATTTTATCATTAGTTAAATTTTGTATCCGCATGTAGGCGCTCGCAATATTTCTACCTGCCATGGGAGGCTTGATATAAGCTGAGCTCACATTGATTGTATTAGACATATCGCTTGTATAATCCTCATCAGCAGGCGGCTTAAAATTTTCTTGAGATGTGCACGATACTAGTGCTAGGCAACAAAAATATATTAGAACATACCTCATACTATACTCCAGAAAACCCAATTATCTTTCGTACTTCGGCCACAATTGGGTCTGAAATTTCTGAAGCCCTATCAGCTGCATTTGAAAGTATACGGTTCAATTCTTCTGGGTCACTTAAATAACGGTTCATAAGTTCAGTAATCGGCTGTATTTTACTTACAGCTAGGTCAGCAAGAGCAGACTTAAACATGCCAAATCCCTTGCCCGAATACTCTAACAAAACGTCTTGATCAGACTTGCCAGATAAAGCAGAATAAATCCCTACCAAGTTTTTTACTTCTGGTCTCCCCTCAAGCTCATCTAATGAAAGAGGAATCGCTCCAGCATCAGTTTTTGCTTTTCGAATTTTTTTTGAGATTTTATCCGCATCGTCTGTTAAATTAATTCTGGAATTATCAGAGGGATCAGATTTAGACATCTTCTCAGTACCATCACGTAAACTCATAACCCTTGCACCAGGGCCCTTTATCAATGGCTCACACAAAGGGAAGAAATTAGGAGAAGAGAAGTCATGATTAAACTTCGCCGCGATATCCCTTGTCAGTTCTAAATGCTGTTTTTGATCTTCGCCGACAGGAACATGTGTCGCCTTAAAAGCAAGAATATCAGCGGCTTGCAATACAGGATAATTATAGAGACCAACAGACATTTTTTCTGAATTCTTTCCAGCTTTGTCTTTAAACTGAGTCATTCGGTTCAACCAACCAATGCGCGCAACGCAATTAAAGTACCATGCTAATTCAGAATGCGCCCTGACAGATGATTGATTATAAACTATCGCTTTTGAGGGGTCCACTCCTGACGCTAAATATGCAGCAGCAATATGGCGTGTTTGCTGTGCTAATTTTTTTGGGTCCTGCCAAACTGTTATAGCATGCAAATCGACAATGCAGTAAATGCATTCCATTTCATCTTGAAGTTTTACGAATTTTTTTAAAGCACCTAGATAATTACCTAAATGCAAATCGCCTGATGGTTGAACACCAGAAAAAACTCGATTAGGCCCATTATAAATATTTCTATCTGTCACTTTTATGTGCTCCGCTTGAGAGCGTCGCGGATATCACTCAAATCGAAAGCCCGCAAGAGGGCAGCGCTCAATGAATAAACTAGAAGCCCTAGAAAACAGACAAACAATAGAGAAAGCATATCAGAAATTAGATTTCCATATAAAATTTTCTCGACAAAAGGTGTCACAAAAATTAGAGCTAACGACATAATAGCGCTAGCAATTATTATTCGAGGAACTCTAGTCAATAAACGATTATCAGGGGTAAAATACCCATTTTTTCTGAGAATTAATGTCAATGCTATAACATTCACCCAGCCCGCTACCGAAGTTGCAAGTGCTAAACCTTGGAAACCAATATTTATGAAAAGATATAGTCCTAGAGTAACATTTATAACAGCCGAAATCGCAGCAAAGATCATAGGTGTTTTGGTGTTTTCTCTGGCAAAAAAAGCGGGGGTTAAGACTTTAAGTAAAACAAATGCAGGTAAACCGTAAGCAAACATTTCTAAAGCCATAGATACTTGGTTCGTAGTAAAGGCAGTAAATGCACCGCGCTCAAATAAAGCGCCAAGCAGAAAATTTGGAATAGTGGCTAAGGCGAAAGCTGCTGGTATGGTAAAAAAAGCTGCAATTTCAACAGCACGGTTTAAAGTAACTTTTGCACCTCCTTCGTCGCCCGAACGTAATCGACGAGTTAAGGAGGGCAATAGCGCAACGCCCATGGCGATGCCAATTATTCCCAAAGGTAACTGATATAAACGATCAGCATATGTTAACCAAGAAGCAGCACTTTTTTCCATGGTTGCAATAGCGTGACTAACCAAGAGGTTTAGTTGTGTAATACCTGCTGCTAGTAAACCAGGAATACCTAAAAAAAATAGTCTTTTTACGCCAGGTGTTATCTGAGGCCTTTTAAGACCAATTTTGACGCCAGCTTTTCTGCACCCCCAAATAACTAAAGACATCTGAACAAATCCTGAGAGAGTTATGGCAATTGTTAAAAAATAACCAATTGTTTTTTGATTGTAACCTGAAAAGCCTAAGGTAAATAATGTGATTATCATAAAAAGGTTCAAAACAATTGGGACAGCCGCAGCTAAAGCAAAATGGTTACGGGTATTAAGAATACCAGAATACAATGCGGTTAGTGACATAAATACCAAATAAGGCATTGTTATTTGCGCGTATACAACAGCTAGATAATATGGACTGATCCCGGTATTATGATCAACAGCCTTATCGAGCCCAAAACCAATGATAGATAATGACCATGGCATAGTTACCTCAAAGGCTATTACAAGAAAAGCAACAACAACCAAAAGTGCAGACATTGCTTCTTTTGCAAAAGTATCTGCGGATACCTCTCCTTCTTCTTCCAGGCGTCTGGCGTAGAGAGGAATAAACGCAGCGTTAAAAGCGCCCTCTGCAAACATTTTCCTAAATACATTTGGTAATTTAAATGCTGTAAAAAACGCATCCGATATTACCCCTGCACCCAAAAATGTTGCTATAAGCATGTCGCGCACAAGGCCAAGTATACGGCTTACCAAAGTTAAAGAGCCAATTATAGCCGTTGATCTTAACAATCGCATTTTAAGCTACTTTTTCATTTATTGAATTACTACTACAGGCTTTTATTAACATAGAATTTAACTGTTGTTGATGACTATCCGGTATTATACTTTCCAGCCCACAACTTTTGACATAAAAAACATCAATTGCCTTGGTCCCCTCGACTTCAATATGCGCCGATAATACATCGATGTGTTCATCTCTAAATATTTCAGCAATATCGAATAAAAGACCCGGCCTATCCTTTGCTATAACTTCTATAATCAAAATACCGCTTGATGCCGTTTTAAAAAAAGAAACATTTGGTACAATTGGAATAGCACCAGCGCGATTCGATGTAATAGCTTTAGGTATTTTCATATTATTAACCTCTCCGCTAGCTCCCTTAAATGCCTTTAACCGCAAAACTTCTAATGCATGGTCACTTTGCCTCCCAAAAGCCTGACCGTCAGGATTTTGAAGATAAAATACATTCATAACCCTGGCATTTTTCCCAGTATGAAGCCTAGCTCCGATAATTGAAGCTCCAGAAGCTGAAATTGAACGAGTTATGTCTGCAAATAATTTTGTGCGATCTTGTGTCATAACCCACAACTCAGTTATATCACGAGCACGGTCACGCCTAGTTTGAACGAATGTATATCCACCGCTATCAAGACTTTGGTCAAAAAACCTTGCATGGCGTATTAAGTCTGCCATGTCAAAATTAAGCCAATAGCTGACATCTAGTTCATTAATAATGGGTGCTATTCTTTTTGCCATCCCCGATGAGAGTTTATCAATCAACATTTCTTTAGCCGCAGCGGCTCTTGAAACAGGGGCTAATTCTTCCCTTCCCTTGAGATACGACTCTGTTGACTGATACAAGCTTCGTAACAGGGCTCCCTTCCAATCGTTCCATATCCCAGGCCCTACAGCCCTAATATCTACAGTAGTAAGAACGGTTATCATATCAAGTCTCTCTTGCGAGCCAACTAGCTCTGCAAACTCCTTAATGGTATCCGTATCAGAGATGTCTCTTCTTTGTGCCGTTTCACTCATATCTAAATGTCTGCGGATTAGCCATGCAACTGTATCTGTGGTATCTTGATTAACCCCTAATCTCCTACAAGCCCTACGCCCTAACTGCGCTCCTTCAATACATTGATCCCCCTGTCCTTTACCTGTATCATGAAGTAAACAGGCTAAATAGAGTATTACAATTTGGTCTTTTGAAAAATTTTTTGCGATTTTTGTTGAGATAGGATGCTCTTTTTCCATTTTCCCTGTCAAAATATTATCAAAGTTTTCTATTAAACGAAGTGTATGTTCATCCACTGTATAAGCATGGTGCATGTTAAATTGAGTTCGCGCTACAATCCCGCCGAACTCAATTAAATATCGTCCAAGCACACCTGCTTCATTCATAGCTTTTAGAGTTGAATAAGGTGATTTTGCGGAGACCAAAATTCTTAAAAAAATTTTAGAGTTAATTGGGTCGCGGCGAAAATCACCATCCATTAGGTTTCGACGGAAATCTATGGCACTGAATGCATCTGGATGTATATCTAAGTTTCGGCGCCCTGCAGTTTCAAATAACTGCAGTATCATCGATGGGTTATTTTTAATCTTCAAGGGGTCGGAAAACATCAAACGCCCATGATCTAATACAAAATCAGTATTTTTAATATTTCTTCTTGAATTGGGTAAAAATACATCCAATCCCTTGGGAAGTAAAATCGATTTTTGTGCCTCCAATTTAGCACATGCAATACGCGTTAATGCCCCCACCTCTCTAGCATTTATGAAATATTCTTTCATAAACTTTTCGACAGCAATCTCTATAGGCCCTGAAGCGTATCCCATTTTTCTCGCTAAAACAGTTTGCTTATCAAAGCTCAGGCTTTCATTTGGGCGACCAGAAATATAGTGAAGCCAAATGCGGGCTCTCCATAAAAAGTCGGCAGCACGCAAAAATCTCGTTGCAGCAGCTTTTTCAAATAGTCCTAAATCGACATAGTTTTGCGGATGTTGTGCATCATTGACTTTATCATCTTTATCCAGAAAACGGGCGATCCAATACAGTGAATGTAAATCTCGTAAGCCGCCCTTACCTTCCTTTACATTGGGCTCAATCATATACCTCGAGTTTCCTGCTTTTTCGTGTCGTGCATCGCGCTCAGCTAATTTTGTAGCAATGTAGGACCGGCCCTTGCCTCTTGCGACATATTTTCTAAATTTTCTTGTGAGCTCCAATGCAAGTTCTTTTTCACCGCAGAGATAGCGTAAATCAAGAAGCGCAGTTAAAATCGTTTGATCTTCCTTAGCCAACTTTATGGACTCATTGCAGGTTCGAGTTGAATATCCGACCTTGATGCCAAGATCCCAAAGCATATAAAGCATATATTCTGTTAATACGTTTGCGCTTGATTGTCCTTTATGATTTACAGTTAAAAATAGTAGATCTACATCGGACTCAGGCGCCATTTCACCACGGCCATACCCGCCAACTGCGCAAAGAGAAATTCTTAAAGCATTTCCAGGGTTAGGCGTCTCTGCGATTTCTTTCATGGTATAGTCAAAGAGAGTTACTATTATATCATCATGAATTTTAGCAATAAGCTTAGCAGCCTCAAGCCCGCTCAATAGCCCAGATTGAAATCTACTCTTTATAGTATTTTTAGCTTCTGCAAGTGTCGATTTGAAAATAGCTAAAACCTCATCTCTGCCATGTTGATTTTCAGATGAAGAAATAAATAATTTCTCGTGTAGCTCAGGTAAATTTATGCCACTTTTATAAATATTTTGTTTAAGTTTTGTTGATATGGCTTCTTTAAATTCAGTCATTACTTAATTTCATTTTAAGTTCATATAAAAAATCTAATGCGGCACGAGGCGTAAGCTCATCTGTATTTAAATTTTTAATAAGCTCCAAAGTCTCAAGTTTTTGTACGTTTTGTGAAGGTTCACTAACCTCAAACAAGGGCAAATCATCAATTATAGAGCCTTTGTTTTTATGATCGGCCTCCAATAAAGATAAAACATCTTGTGCACGTCTTAAAGCCGCCACTGGCAATCCAGCGAGTTTTGCCACTTGAATTCCATAAGACTTATCAGCCGCACCTGCCATTAAGTCATGTAAAAATATTAACTCACCATTCCATTCCTTAGCTTTTAGACTAACATTTTTTGTGCCGTCAGTACTTTCAATCATTTTAGTTAGCTCATGATAATGTGTAGCAAATAAGGTTCGAGACTGGTTAACCTTAAATAAATGATCTGCCACAGACCATGCTATTGCAAGTCCATCAAAGGTTGATGTCCCTCTGCCTATTTCGTCAAGAATTACAAAAGAGCGGTTAGTAGCCAAGTTTAAAATTGCAGCAGTCTCTAACATTTCCACCATAAAAGTAGATTGACCCCTTGAAAGATCGTCAGATGCCCCAACACGGGAAAATAATCTATCAACAACCCCGATTTGAGCTGCGGTTGCTGGTACGTAAAATCCAGATTGTGCCAAAATAACCATTATTGCATTTTGCCTGAGATAAGTTGATTTCCCCGCCATATTCGGGCCAGTTATGAGTGTTAATCTTGGACCTAAGTTTATCTCTGCATCGATCTCACAATCATTTGGTGTAAAATTTGAGTCTGGTAATTTTGAAAGGGACCTCTCAACTACGGGGTGGCGTCCATCTTTCACAGAAAAAGCTGTGCTATTATCTACTAAGGGCCTAATCGCAATAGTTTCATTAGCCCAAACTGAAGTAGCAGAGAGTACATCTAGTGTAGCGAGAGCTAAAGCCACCTCCCTTATCTCTTCAGTTAGAGAAATTGATCTGGCTACAAACTCTTGAAAGATATCAATCTCAAGGGCTAATGCTCTATCTCGTGCAGTTGTGATTCTAGAGTCTAAATCTGCCAAGTCTGTTGTGGTATACCGTACGCAACCGCCAAGTGTTTGGCGATGAATAAATATTTCTTTCAAATGCTCATCATCCATTTTATTAGAATATTTGGGAGTAATCTCTATAAAGTAACCAAGGATATTATTATGCTTGACCTTAAGAGTAGGGATTGATGATATCTTTATATATTCTGCCTGTAAATTTGCTATATGCTGCCGACTATCGCTTCTTAGAATCTTAAGTTCGTCAAGTTCACTTGACCACCCGGTAGCTATAAATCCACCTTGTCGTAAATTTAAAGGCGCATCAGGTAAAAAAGCTTCGGAAGACTCTAAAGCAAATCTAAAAAGTGAAGAATTATTTGATATTTTTAATTTTTTTACAGCGTTAAATATATTATCTATTTCTTTTAAGTCAGTCACATCGTGAAAGAAATTCTCAATTTCTTGGCACAACATTAAGCCCTGGCTAAGTGTTAAGATATCCTTAGGGCTGCCGCGACCTAAACCAAGGCGACTGACAGATCGAGCCATGTCCCCCATTTTTCTTAGCTCAGTACGTAATGTTTGTAAAATCTCATTCTTTTTTATAAAAAAACCTACTGAGTCCAATCGCTTATTAATCTCAGAAGAGTCTATTAAAGGAGAATTTAATCTCTGTTTTAGGAGCCTCGCCCCCGCTCCAGTGACGGTTCTATCAACAACTGATAATAATGAACCATCTTTGAGCCCTCTCTGGTTTCTATCTATCTCAAGGCTAGCACGCGTCGCTGGGTCTATTATTAAGTAATTGCTTGTTGAGTTTTGTTTTAAATTAGAGAGCTGAACTTTATTCCCTGCTTGAGTCAATTCAAGGTAATTTAATAAAGCTCCTGCAGCAGAAATTTCTGCCTTAGTGAATGATCCAAATCCTTGCAGACTTTTTACATTAAAACATTTTTTTAAATGAGCCTCCGCTGAACGATAGTTAAATTTAATAGCAGGTTGGGGAGTCAAAGAGGTATCACGCAAATGCAGAGTTTTTAGAAATTCAGAGTCTTGATAAAGCAATTCTGGAATAATAACTTCGCTGGGTGACAAAGCTGCCAACTTGCTGGGCAAGTTCATGGAATCAACCTCAGAAACATTAAATGAACCATCCGAAATGTCTGCCCAAGCAATTGCATACTCGCCTAGCAAAGATTTATATATACTCAGAATAAAGTTTTGGCCCCTAGAATCCAATAATGCTTCTTCAGTTAATGTTCCGGGCGTAACAACACGGGTAATTTCTCTATTAACGACAGCCTTATAGCCGCGTTTTTTTGCCTCGATTGGAGTTTCTGTTTGCTCACAAACAGCTACCTTAAAACCTTTTTTAATTAAGCGATGCAAATAAGTTTCAGAGGCATGAACAGGAACACCGCACATTGGTATGTCGAAACCGTTGTGCTTTCCGCGTTTTGTAAGAGCTATATCTAATGCGTCCGCGGCACGAATTGCATCATCGAAGAATAATTCGTAAAAATCACCCATTCTAAAAAATAGTAAGACATCAGGTCCAGCCTCAGCTTTTATACCAAGAAACTGCTTCATCATAGGGGTAACCTTATGAGCCTTTACATCTTTATCTGCCTGAATATTCATATATAGATAAATTGAAGAAAATATTCGTCTTGCGCAAGACTAAAGACATGATTTTGCCTCAGCATTTTCATTTATGCTGTCAGTAAATCCATTTAACCAAGCGTAAAGTACAAATATTAATGCAGGCACACCTAAAACCGATGTCAGAACAAAGAACCACATGTAATCAACCTTATCCGCTAGAACTCCGGAAAAAGCGGCCAAACCCTTCCCATAAAGAGCAAAAAGAGAAGAAAACAATGCATATTGTGATGCAGAATACTTTTTATTAACGAGAATAGACATGAATGCTATAAAGACTGAGCCCGAAAAGCCGGCCGCAAGGTTATCAGCCCCAATTGTAGAGAATAGATAAATTGTTTTTGGTGTAGAAACTGTTGCCAACCACGCAAAACTGAGATTAGTAAAAATCGTAACAAAGGCACCAAAAATCATGGTTTTGCTCATACCAATTTTTGCTACCGACCAGCTACCGGCAAAAGCTCCGAAAATCAGCATGGAAATACCAAAAACTCCCTTAACTCCGCCTATTACAGTTTTAGAATAACCAAGGTCTATGTATAATGGCATTGCCATAACACCCATTGTTGTGTCGCTTATTCTATAAGAGACCACTATAGCAAAAACCAATAAGGCCATCCATCCTGTCCGCTTTACCAAGTCTGCCAAATCTCCAATTATTGGAACATTATATATTTCATCTCTTTTTAAGTAACTGCGGCCCAATGTAAGAAAAAATATTGTTCCCGCAAATGGCAAAAGTGAAAAAATCATTAAAATAAAAAAAGCGATACTTTTGCCGGTACCAGCAGGTAGGAAAGAAAAAATATCTTCGTATATAATGAATAGGTTGCTACCAATATATCTGAAATACCCCCCATCTTTTATACCCAAATAAAGCAACGCGGATATGATTAATAAAGTAAGTGACCCCTTAAGTAAGCAGTTAAAAACTTCTATTTTATTTTCATTCATACTTTCATTTTTTTTATGAGGTTCCGCTGCCCAAAGAGGTGTCGAGCTACCCAAAAGAGCTAGAAATGCTAACCCAATGTAAGTTAGCTGATAACCACCAACATCGGCAAGAAATAGTCCACCAGAAATAGCTGAAACCATACCAAAACGATACCCCAATTGATAAACAGCTGACATTGCAGCTTGCTCCTCATTTTTAGAGATATCTACCCGCCAAGCATCCACACAAATATCTAAAGTTGCAGATGAAAATGCTATTAAAACTGCACAAAAGGCTACACTTACCAAATCTTTTGAGGGGTCCTGAAAGGACATAGAAAGAATGGCTAGTGTGGTGCCTAGTGTCGAAAATAATATCCAAGCCCTTCTGTTGCCAAGCAATTTGGAAAAGCCCGGAATTTTCATACGGTCTACTAAAGGTGCCCAAATGAATTTTAAAGAATACGCAAAACCAACAACTACAAAAAAACCAATTGTCGACCTACTTGCACCTGACTCTCGCAGCCATGCTGATAAAACAGTATAGACTAATAAAATAGGTAAGCCCGCACTAAAACCAAGAGCTAGCATTGCGGCCATTTTGCGATTTGCAAAAACCTTAGAAACTAAAAGCGATTCATCAATATATTTTAGGACTCTGCCTACAGTCATAAGAATGAATTTTTCATAAGTTTTCGCCCGCTTATTAACATACCCAAGATAATAATATTCAACAAAGTTAGCCTATTAATTCCTGTTTATCTTCGATTTTAAATAACTAATCAACCAAACCAATACACCTGACAGATTTAAATGCATTTAAATTTTGATTTGTAATAGGAAAATTTAATGGATATGGAGTATTCTTTAACGGGTCCCGCATATAGTAAATATTATTATTTCTACCAAGAACCATGGCCCAATGCGACCTCCCGTTAGGTAAATTATCAAACTGTACCAATGGGTAACTACCACTCATAATGCACTTATCTATAATTTGTTTAGATACTGTGTTGTAAACTGTCGCTTTTGCCTTTCCTTTAGTAACTCTGCGTATACCGTCCCAAATCAACCAGCCTTGTGAAGTAAAACCATCATAACGAGTAAGCGCATTATTAAGTTTAGCCGGGTTCAATTGAAATCCAAGGTTTGTAAGTGCCATGGCTGATGCAGTTAACAAACACCCATCACTCGCAATTGTATCAGAAGTTTTACCTAATCGTTGGAAACCCCACCTTTTATCTTTTTGTATAAAACTGGCTCGGTCTGGAAGATATAGATTGCCCTTATGGCCGCTACTGTAGCTAACAGAATATGGCGATAGTGGTGTTGAGCAACCTAATAAAAAAAGAAGTGGAAAGCAAAGAAATATAAAGTAATTTTTCATGATTAAAAACTATCTTTGAAACGTTAACATAGTGTTTTAAAATTCAATTATTCTCCGTAATGTTACATAAAATACTTGTCGGAAACCTAACTGTTCCTTAAAAGGTCAAAATAATTACTGTGAGTACGAATGCCAAAAATTTACCGTTTATTTTTTAAGTCACTAACTATCGCTGTATTTGCTCATTCAACACTACTCGCAGCGCCTCCATTAGATAAAACACCAAACAAAAATAGCTTTGAGTCCCTAATAGCTGATTTTGAAAAATCTGAAATAGATATGAATCCAATAAAAAGTGGTCAACTAGGTAACAGAAATGCGCTCCGAATGCTTCCAGATGTAAGCTTGGAGACTCAAAAAAATAATGAAGCCTTAATAGAAAAATTTATTCAAAGGCATTCAGCTCTCTCCTATAAAAAAATGGATGAAAGGACTAAACTTAACTATGAATTACTAGGCTTTGTACTCAATCAAAAAAAACTTATGTTGCCATATGATAGAAATAGAATTCCATTCACTAATGATAGCGGTTTTTTCAATGAAATGAGCTATATCTCACGTCAAACAAAATTTGAAGTGGTTGATGATTATGATGCGTATATCTCTAGACTAACAAAACTTCCAGAGTACTTTGAAGAGCATAAAAAAAATATGCGCAGAGGAATTAATTCTGGATTTACTGCTTCAGCAGCAATAATGCCTGGTATTGTAAATATTATAGATCGATATAGTAAAGGTAATCCTAAAGAGCATCCTTTCTATATACCTTTTAAAAATTATCCCAACAATATTAACGATGAAGAAAAAAATCGATTAGAGACACTTGGTAAAAAAACAATAATTAATTCTGTTTTACCCGCATATAAGGACCTTAAAGATTTTTTTGAAGATGAGTACACACCAAAAACAAGATTAAATATCGGTATCGGAACAAACCAGAGTAATAGAAATTACTATAAAGCTCTCATAAAATATTTCACAACATTAGAATTGACACCTGACGAAGTTCACAATCTTGGAATTCAGGAAGTACAAAGAATTAGATCAGAAATGGATTCTGTTATTCTTACAACTAATTTTAAAGGCACATTTAGTGAATTTTTAAAATTTCTACGGACAGACCCACAATTTTATGCTTCCACTGAAAAACAATTACTCAAAGAAGCCTCTTACCTTGCTAAAAAGATAGACGGAAGAATGCCTGAATTTTTTCAGACACTGCCACGTTTATCATACGGAGTAATTCCAGTACCAAAAGAAATTCAAGAAAACTATACAACTGGTCGTTATTGGGGAGGAAGTCCTGAATTAAATAAAGCAGGAAATTATGTAATTAATACTTACGACTTAAAACAAAGGCCCCTTTACAATTTACCTGCACTCACAGCACATGAAGGAGTACCAGGACATCACCATCAAATTGCACTGAGCCAAGAAATAAAAAATGTTCCTTCCTTTCGAAAAGATATTAATGTTAGCGCTTTTGTAGAAGGTTGGGGATTGTATGCTGAAAAATTAGCAGAAGAGATGGGAATTTATGAAACTGCATATGATAAGTTTGGTCAACTTACTTATGAAATGTGGAGGGCCTGCAGGCTTTTAGTCGATACAGGAATTCACTGGAAAGGATGGGAACGCGAAAAAGCAGAAGAATGTTTCTTTCAAAATACGGCATTAGCTCCCTATAACATAAAAACAGAAGTCGACCGTTATATAAGCTGGCCTGGGCAAGCAGTATCTTACAAAATAGGTGAACTTAAAATACTTGAATTAAAAGAATTCTCTAAAAGTCAACTTGGCCATCAATTTAATATTAGAGAATTTCATGATCAAATTTTAATCAATGGAAGTGTTCCTTTAAATATACTGGACCGAAAAATTAGAGAATGGGTTAAAAAGAAGCTTATGGTTTATTAAAAGTTTAATTAAATAATATAATTTAAATTTTTAATAATTTTCAGGTTTCTTTGCACTAAATTTAGAATAATATACTTTTAGGGTATCAAGATCTCTCACAACATTTCCACTCGGTATAAAAAACTTATCCAATACTATTCGTTTATTATCAAAATCGAATGCTGCTGTAAAAATTCTTGCATCAACTGCTTCTGCAATATGCAAAAATCCAGTTCGCCACTGCTTTGTTTTTGATCTTGTGCCTTCGGGCGCTATTGCTATTAAAGAACCCTTAAGTTTATTTATGTTAGCTACAGCGGCTCTGACAAGACCCGAACCAGGCTTATTTTTATCAACAGGTATTCCCCCCATATATTTTAGAAATCTACCTAAGAGGGGTAGTTTAAATAAAGTATACTTTCCGAAAAAGGATATCTTAGCATCTAAGCTTATTATTGCAGTAAAACCAAAAACACCATCCCAATTAGATGTATGCGGCGCAGCTATTAGAACTAGATTTTCATTTTCTTTCATTTCAGGAATTTCTCCCTCAATTTTCCAACCAAATAATCTAAGTATTAATCTAGCAAGAAACTGTATCATTTTTGGCCTATGCGCCCTAAAGGATTTGGGTACTTTATTCGCGTAAACTATGGGTCTATCATTCTTACTTTTAGTCATTTTACAAAATACTGAAAACATTTTTAGCCGGACGGCAGACTACAGCTTGATCACCCTTTATTGCTATTGGTCTTTCAATCAATTTTGGATTTTCAACCATCGCTTTAACCAGGTACTTTTCGTTGGTTTCCAGTTTTAAATTTAAACTTTTATATATAGACTCTTTTTTTCTCATGAGTTCTTGAGCAGACTGATAACCTAATTTCTCTAATAGGTCATAAATAACTTCGACCGTAATAATATTTTCCATGTATTTATACACATCGTAGTCAATTCCGTTTTCATCAAGGACAGCTAAAACTTCGCGTGATTTAGAGCATCTTGGGTTATGGTAGATTATTAAAGTCATTAAGAATCCTATCGTTATGTAAATGTACCCTCTGTATATAAATATGAAAAGCGCTTAAGTGCCTTTAATGTAATCAAAGTTTTATTTTTATTGCCAATTCCAAAAGATAAAGTTGGGAAAATAATATAGATAAAGTTAATTTCTAATTTAGACATTAATGATATATTTAATTTAAAGGAAATAAGATAAATGACTGAAATTCCATACCAAATTTATGCGGAAAACAAGTTCTTTTCCGTTATTGATATATTTAAATCAAATTTTGAGAGCAAGCAAGATCATGGAGCACAGTTTTGTGCATATAAAAACGGTGAATTGATTCTTGATTTGCACGGAGGGTGGGCTGACAAAAAAAAATCAAAAGCAATCAGCCCAAGTACATTATTTCCTATTTTTTCATCAGGAAAGGCGGTTGCTTCTTTAACAATAGCGCATTTAGTAGAACAAAAAAATTTGAGTTATGATGAACTAGTGAGTGCTATTTGGCCTGAATTCTCTGCGCATGGAAAAGCTAATTTGACAGTTGCTCAGCTCCTATCCCATCAATCAGGTCTTTCTGGTATTAGTTGCCCCAATTGGACTAATGAAGATTGGTTTGACTGGAAAAAAACTTGCGATACACTTGCTAATCAAAGACCTATATTTTCACCGGGAAAAGTGAATGGTTATCATCCGATAACATTTGGGTTCTTAGTAGGTGAAATTGCTCGTCGCGCTGATAGGAATAGGCGCTCACTTGGAAGAATACTTAGAGAGGACATCTGTGAGCCTAATAATCTAGATATATGGATTGGACTTCCTAAAAACAAACACGATGATTGTTCTGAAGTCATTAAACCAAAAAAATTAGCTAATCTTGGACAAATTAATTCAGCAACAGAATTTGCTTTTTTAAAAAATTGGTCAACTCCAAACACAAAACCAATAGAACGATGGCGTGAGGCTGAGTTTGCAGGTAACAACTGTCATTCAAATGCAAAGTCTTTAGCACAAATAATGCAAATGGCAGTTACAGGAAAGGTAAAAAAAAGAAATTATCTATCACAAGAAAACATGCTTAATTTACGGAAATCTCATATTAAAGGACCTGATCGTGTATTACCCTTTATAATAGATTTTGCGGCAGGTTTAATGAAAAACTCTCCAAATTACTTTTATGGACCTAATGCAGAAACTTTAGGGCATAGTGGTTGGGGAGGATCTTGTGTCTTTGCAGACCATATCAGTGGCATATCTGCTGCGTATGTAATGAATAAACAAAACAATACATTAATAGGTGACTTAAGGCCTAAGCGAATTATAGATGAAATGTATAATTGCCTTTAAGGTAAGAATTGGAGAGCAACGTGTCAGATAATGATTACATACAAAAGCTTTGGGAAATTGGTCCAACCATGGCTGAACATACACCTCACGGAAAAGAATTAGGTATAAAGTTTGTTGCCGTAGATAAAGGAAGGGCAACCATGAGCTTGCCCTATAACACCGAGTTAATCGGTGACCCCAAAACAAGAGTACTTCACGGCGGAGCGGTAACCACTTTACTCGATCAAGCTTGTGGACTAGCTGCCATAGCCGGATTTGATAAACCAAGAATGTGCGCAACGCTAAACCTATCAATAGATTATATGCGAGCAGCAGAACCTGGAAAAACTATAATCGCTCAGGCACACTGTTATAAGGCCACTAAGCACGTAGCTTTCTTGCGTGCGGTAGCGCACGATGGTGACGAAACTGATCCTGTGGCAACCGCTCAAGCTACTTTTATGGCAACTAGTATGCTCAAAAAGGATCCAAAAAATGGTTGAGCAAAAGAGAATTATTAAAGCTTTATCGCAAATCCCATATTCAAAAATGTTAGGGGTAGAGCCAATATTTATTGGTGAAGAGTTTACTTTGAAAATGCCATACATACAATCAAATATCGGCAACCCAACATTGCCTGCATTACATGGTGGTGCGATTAGTGGTCTCATGGAGATAGCTGCAATTACACAGTTATTTATAACAACTAATGGCAAAAGCCTTTCTAAACCCATAGGCATAAATGTAGATTACTTACGTAAAGGCTTACCAAAAGACACTTATGCAAGAGCTGTTGTATTCAAACAAGGAACGCGAGTTGCAAATGTAAGAGTGAGGTCTTGGCAAGAAGACTATAACAAGCCAATCGCAGTTATGCATGGTCATTACCTAACTGATAAATCTGATTAATGCCTTCCCCCCAGACTTCGCATTTAACATACAGAAATGTGTTCCTTCAAAGTTGGCCAATAATGTTAGCAAATGCTGCAGCGCCAATTGTAGGTCTTGTGGATACTTTAATAATAGGAAGATTTAGCTCCACAATAGCTCTAGCTGGAATAGGTTTAGGAGCAGTAATTTATGGAATAGCATATTGGGGATTTGGGTTTCTCCGTATGAGCACTGCAGGACTAGCCGCACAAAGTTTTGGCGCCGAAAGAAACGATGAAGTTCAAGCGCATCTTGCCCGTGCAGTGCCCCTCGGCATGCTAATAGGTTTAGGCATTTTCGTAATGCAATTACCTCTTATAAATGGAGCACTCCTTATATTTTCAGGAACTCCAGATGTTGAAATTTCTGCATCAATATACATAAAAGCTAGAATTTGGGGACTGCCCGCAACACTTTCATCAATTGCACTTATGGGCTGGTTTGTTGGGGTTAGTCGATCAGGTCTCGCCTTGAAAATGCAATTAGCTTTAAATGCTGTCAATGTAATACTCTCTCCAATATTTGTTATACAATTTGGTTGGGGGTTGTGGGGAGTTGGTATAGCTTCAGCTATAGCAGAATGGTGTGGCCTTATAGTTGGGTTATGTCTCGCATATTCAGAGATTAACAAACGAGGGGGGCTAATAAAAGCAGCGTTATCAGTTAATAATTTATTAAATGCTCCGTCGATTAAAAAACTCGGAGTTACAAACAGTAATATTTTTATTCGTACAATGTGCCTCACTTTAGGCTTTAGCTTTTTTGGAAATGCCGCAGCGGCACAGGGAATTATATTTCTGGCTAGTTATCATATTTTAATGCAATTTATTACAATGGTAGCACTTGTGCTAGATGCCTTTGCTCATACAGCAGAAGCGTTTGTTGGTTCAGCATATGGAGCAAAAAATTTACAAAAATTTGATAAATCTGTTAAAATGACAACTAATTTTTCTATTGTTTTTGCTTTTATGTTAAGTTTTACAATTTTCATATTTGGACCCTTTGCAATTGAGATTTTATCTACTGATAAAAATGTTATATCTACCGCGAATAGGTACTTACCTTACTGCGCATTAACGCCTGTTATTGGGTTTGCGGCTTGGCAGTTAGATGGTGTGTTTATTGGTACAACAAGTACCCGCGAAATGAGAAATGCTGGCATTGTAGCAGTCATCATTTATATCTTAGCCCATTATTTAATTACTCTTAAACTTGAAAAAGATGGAATCTGGATTTCTTTTTTGATTTACTACTTAGCACGTGCGTTTACTTTATCCTATTACTATCCATCAATAAGAAAGAGAATATACTCCTCTTCGTAGAGTAATATTTTTGTAGGAGCCGAAGCTTAACTTTGATAAACAAGCATATGCCAAATCCCAAACCCTTGATACAATGCATGCCACCTAAACTTATTTGGAGAGATAATAGCACGCCCGTTTCAGAGAAGTATGATGATATATATTTTTCCTCAGAAGGGGCAGTATCAGAAACTGAAACTGTTTTTTTAAAAGCATGTGGCCTACCCGAAAGGTGGAAAAAGCTTACAAACTTTACAATCTGTGAATTAGGTTTTGGTTCAGGGGTAAATTTTCTGACAACTATGAAAATGTGGCAAAAAACAAAGCCAAAAGAAGGAAGGCTTCATTACTTATCTATTGAAAACCATCCTCTTAAAAGATCACAACTAAAAAAAATTCTAGTATCATTACCAGAACTCAAAAAATTTGGTGAAGAACTAATAAAAATTTGGCCAGGCCCTGTTAAGGGGTTTCATAGACTACACTTTGGTGATGTCACCTTAACATTAGTTCACGATAATGTATCTTGTGCATTAAATGAAATAGATGCCTGCGTAGATGCATGGTTTCTAGATGGTTTTAGTCCATCCAAAAATCCAGACATGTGGTCAGATGAAATAATAAAAAAAATATATCATTTATCTGCAGCGGGAGCTCGGTTGGGTACTTTTACAGCAGCTGGTTCAGTCAGGAATTCTTTAGAAAAAGTAGGTTTTAAAGTTGATAAAAAAGATGGTTTTGGTCGCAAACGTCATAGAATAGAGGCCACTTTAAAGGGCAAAAGAGTTAATAAGGAAATTACACTTAAACCCACCATAATTGGAGCAGGTATTGCGGGGGCATCATTAGCTTTAGCTTTTAAAAGACGTGGAATTATTCCGCATATAATTCACGATAAGGACTTTATAGCTGCGAGCCACAATAAAGTTGCTTTAGTCAAACCTAGGTTAGACCTTCAGGACAGGCCCGAAAGTAGGTTCTTTTTAGGTAGTTACATTTATGCAATAAATTTATATAATAATTACTCACCGGCTAAAGGGGTTGTTCACATACCAAAGTCTAATAACGAGATGACTAGGTTTAAAAAGTTATGTTCCCAGTCTCCACTGCCTAAAAATCATCTAAAGTATGATAGTGAAGAAAATAAACTTATACTTGGTGAGTCCTTAGTGATATCTCCAAAACTAATAATTCATGACTGGCTTAAAAATATTCATTTAGGGGAAGAAATATTAAAGGAATCAAATATAATATTTCTAGCGGCAGGTTTTGGACTTAAAGATATGCCTGAAGTCAAAAATATTTCTCTAAGATTTTCACGTGGCCAAATAACATCCACAAAGGCAAATTTAAGCAGTGCTGTAAGCTATGGCGGATATGCTATACCCTCAGGAGGACAAGTGATTGTTGGGGCAACACATAATAGGCTTGATGAACATCATCCATCTATACCAAGAAAATCTGATGACATCGAAAACATCAATAATTTAAAAAAATTCACAGGGATAGCTGCAACGCTTACCGGTGAAGATTCTAGGTCATCTGTGCGAGTAACTTCAAAAAATACCCTGCCCATCATAAGCCACTTGAATAAAGATACCTGGCTCTTTACTGGACTTGGTTCACGTGGGTTTACATTTGCACCGTTATTGGCTGAAGCAATAGTGAGCAAAATACTAAAAGAGCCTATGCCTATAGGAAAAAGTGTTTGGGCTAAGTTTAACTACACTTCTGTCGATTGAATTTTTCTGATTTCAACGGGAATGTTGTTTAGAACAGCATTTCCTGAAAGATTATCTAATATAGAGGGGTCAGTAAGATCATTGATAGATACTCCAGGTGCTTTTTGCGCCTCCGTAAGCTTAACTCCTTTTCTACCATGCCCATAGCCATGAGGAATAGAAACAACTGATTGCATTATATCTTCAGTTATCTCAACGGGTAATTGTAAGGATCCGATTTTATTATAAACTTCAACAAGCTCTTTATTATCAATACCTAGCATAGCGGCATCTTCAGGGTGCATCATTAATGTACAGCGGTTAGGGCCCTTAATAAGGCGTCTAGAATTATGCATCCAACTATTGTTAGAACGAAGGTGCCTTCGCCCAATCAAACTGAAACTGAAGTCTTTTGGCGATTTAAATGATTTCTCAAACAGTTTTAGATCTTCTAAAATAATATCTGGAGCACAATGAATTAATTTATCTTCAGTTTTGAGCCTTTCTGGTAATCTTCGCTTTAGGGGTCCTAAGTCATGGCCGTTATTACTGCTTTTAAGTTGAGCCAAATTTATCTCATATTTAGATGATCTCAAGAATTGGTCTAGCAACTCTGGTGGGCTCACTCTTAGGCTTTGTGGGGTGTTGCCGCCCGCGAGTAGGAGGGCATCAGTTAAATCAGCCATTATTTCCCAGTCTGAAAAACTATTTTCTTCTTTTTCGAAAAGGGCGGGGGAGTAATCGACATAGTTCCTTATAGCAAGCGGAGCAAAGAAAAGCGGATAATGGTCTTTCTCTAAAGGCCCGCACGGCGGTAATATATAATCAGCATGACGAGATGTTTCAGTAATATACATATCAATTGAAACCATCAATTCTAGACTTTCAAGAGCTAAGTCTATTTGGCTTCCTCCTGGCGCCGATAAAACTGGGTTAGCCGCTATCGTAAGTAAAGCACCAATCTGTCCATCACCTTTTGTCGTGATTTCAGATGCCAACTCAGCAGCTGGTAATTCACCCAGAACTTCAGGCCGACCCGATACACGTTGATGGTATCTCGCGTATGAGCCCGTCCCACTTCTTTCCACAGGATCAATAACTGGATCAGGAAACATTGCTCCACCTTCGTTATCAACATTACCAGTGGCGATGTTTAATAATTGAATTAACCAATGGTTTAGTGTTCCATGTTTTGTAACTGATACACCCATACGCCCGTAAACTATAGCGGGCTTACCTGATCCGAGTTGTTTTCCTATTGATAATATTGTTTGAGTGCTAATACCGCAATAGCTTGATAAGCCTTCAATTGAGAACCTGCGTAAAAAGTTCATGGCCTTATCCCAGTCTTTTAAGTGTGGAATTAAGTGCCTTGGGTTGATTAAATTATACTTATCTAAAGCTAATAATAAACCTATAAAAAAGGCTGTGTCAGTTCCTGGCTTAATGTGATAATGTTCATCTGCTAATTTAGCAGTTTCTGTTTTTCTTGGGTCAACTACAATAAATTTTCCTCCGCGGTCCTGTAATTCTTTAATACGGTTTTTAACATCAGGAACTGTCCAAAGAGAACCATTTGATGCCAAAGGGTTCCCGCCTACGCATAACATATACATAGTGCGGTCTATATCGGGTACAGGATACAAAGCATTATGACCATAAACCCACTTTTGGCACACCATATGAGGAATCTGATCAAGAGTTGATGCTGAATATATTCCTTGAACTCCCCAAGCCTTCTTTAATCCACGCATAAAGAAACTACTGGAATAATTATGAACATTTGGATTTCCAGCAAAAATTGCAGATGTTTTTTTCCCCTCTAATATACTCTTATGCCTTTTAGCTATGTCAGAAAATGCTTCTGCCCATGTTACTTCCTTCCAATCATTATCAATTTTTTTAATCGGAACCCTTAATCTATCCGGGTCATCCTGAATATCTGGAATTGCAGTAGCTTTTGGACATATATAACCTCGAGATAAGACATGATCAGGGTTCCCCGTTACTTTAGTGACTTTATTTCCCTCAACAGTCATGAGTGTGCCACAATTAGCTTCGCATATGTGACAAGTGCGCGCGTGTGTTTCGCTCATTGGTCCTCCTAATTAATTGCAACTATGAACTAGTGGATACTACAGGGTAAAAACAAAAAAAATAAAATAAACTATTTTAGCCTGCGCCGTACGGGGTTGGGTCCCAATGCACGGATGCTTCCGCCTCTTCGCCTCGATGGCTGATAAGCTACCCGACTATGGGCTGTACAGTAGGGCTCATCTTTATCTTCAGTTTTTCTTCCGCAGAATCGAAATTCTGATGTGCTTGGGTCACCAATAGGCCACTTGCACATATGATCCCTGATAGTTAATATGGTGGCATACTTACCATTAGCCATTGGCTTAGCCTCTATCGGCGGGGGAGCAACAATCGTAGTTTGTTGCTTTCTAGGTGCCTTAGGCATCCTTACCGCTCTGGTTCGTACCACAGTAGATTTTCGGGAAGATTTTTTTGTAGGGTTAGATGGTTTCGCTCTACCTGATAACCCAAGACGGTGGACTTTCCCTATAACAGCATTTCTTGTAACTTCCCCGAGTTCTTTAGCAATCTGGCTTGCCGACAAGCCTTCTGCCCATAGTTTGCTAAGTATTTCAACCCGATCTTCTGTCCATGCCATTTTAAAATACTCCCTTTATCGGTATCTTGATAAACTTTTCAGTAAAATTATTGCACACACAATATATAGTTTACCAAAATAACCATAAATCTTAATTACACTACATACAGTATATGATGCTATTGAAACCACAAGATAGCTACGTAAAGCTATCCACAGAAATCAACATATAGATAAAATAAATTATAGAAAAATTTACCTCAAATGTATCAATCCTAGCACTTGGCTTGCAAATAAGGTCATGTTACTGCGGTAGTGAATAGAAAGACATTAGTTATGAGTAAATTAGGTTTGCAATCCCTACCAACACCCAAAGTTCACGAATTTGGTATGGTTAATTGGATGGGGCTGGCTACTTTATATAAAAAGGAAATAAAACGATTTATGCGTGTTGGGCCGCAAACTTTACTTGCACCTGTAATTTCCAACCTACTGTATATGACAGTATTTGTGCTTGCCTTCTCAGCGCTTAGACCTGATCCGAAATCTTTTATGGCATTCCTTGCGCCAGGACTTGTAATGTTAGGTATATTAAACAACGCAGCAGCAAATAGTTCCTCATCAATAATGACTGGGAAACTAATGGGTAGCATTTCAGATGTCTTAATGCCGCCATTATCTTATTTTGAACTAGCTATCGGCTGGATAGCAGGGGCTGCAACGAGGGGCATAATCGTTGCATTAGTTACATCGTTAGCACTTAGTTTTTTTACACCCATGTATCCAAGTAAAATTTGGGCAATAGTTTACTTTGGTATTTCGGCAGCAGTTATGATGGGCATGGTTGGTGTCCTATCTGGAATATGGGCAGAAAAATTTGATCAATTAGCCGTGGTAAATCAATTTATAATTCTACCTCTATCGTTTTTGTCAGGGACATTTTATTCAATTGACGTTCTTCCTGAAACTTTTCAGGAATTAATCTTATTAAATCCTCTTTTTTATTTGATAGATGGTTTTAGATATGGATTCTTAGGGGTTTCAGATGGCCCCATAATAACAGGAATTATAATAATATTTCTGATTAATATACTTCTTTTCTTTACAGTCTTGAAAGTCATTAAATCAGGATGGCGAATTAAATCTTAAGGAATTAAATATGGCACATGGCGATCACTTATATGACACCTATAACCCCCCGATACAAAACTTTGTAAGAGGTGAAGGAGCCTATCTTTATACGGAAAATGGTAATAAATATCTGGATTTTATTGCTGGAATTTCAGTAAATTGTCTTGGACATAATCACCCGTCACCAAAGAAGGCTTTAATAGAGCAGGCCAGCAAGGTTTGGCATTTATCTGGAATGTTTCAGTTATCTGGGGCGAAAGCTCTTGCTGAAAAATATTGCCAAGCATTGCCTTTTGCTGAAAAAGTTTTTTTTACTAACTCCGGGGCTGAAGCGCTCGAATGCGCGATGAAATCGGCTCGAAAATATCATTATGACAACGGATCTCCAGAAAAAGTTGATATTATAACATTCCAAGGCGCTTTTCACGGAAGAACCTTTGCCACAATTAACGCTGGAGGTAACCCTAAATACCTAAAAGGTTTTGGACCCGCTTTGCCTGGTTTTATTCACCTTCCCTTTGCCGATCATGATGCGCTTAAAAAAGCTATTTCAAAAACTACGGCGGCAATACTCATTGAACCTGTTCAAGGAGAAGGAGGGCTCAGGCCAGTACCTGATCAGTGCTTATTAGGTTTGCGTAAAATATGTGATGATAATGATATTTTGCTAATTTATGACGAAGTACAATGCGGTGCAGCTAGAACTGGGCGCCTTTTCGCACACCAATGGGTAGAGGGAGCAGAGCCTGATATAATGGCAGTGGCCAAGGGGGTTGGAGGTGGGTTTCCATTAGGGGCTTGTATAGCTAGCGCAAAGGTTGGGGTTGGTATGGTGCCGGGCACACACGGTTCAACTTATGGAGGAAATCCGTTGGCAACCGCAGTCGGAAACGCTGTTTGGGATGAGATCTCTAAGCCTGCATTCCTCGAAAATGTTAATATAATTTCTGGTCTTATAAAAAAGGAGTTTGAACAATTGAAGCATGATTTTCCTGATGTAGTTCAAGAGCTTCGCGGGAAAGGGTTACTATGTGGAATGAAGCTAAAAAAATCTGCATTAGAAGTTAGAAAAATGATGTTGGAAAAGTTTATGCTTGGCGGGTCAGCAGGTGATAATGTGTTACGTCTTGCTCCTCCATTAATTATAAATGAAACTCACGTTACTGAAGCAGTAAATATTCTGAGGGCATGTTTTGAACAAGCTAAAAAACTAGATGATTTTGAAGGTTAGCTCAATACTATATAATTAATTTATAAAAGATTGACATTTAACTAGGAAATATAAGTAATTTTTTGTAAGTATTTATTATTTTGCATGAGGACTAATCAATGACCCCCCCAAAGCATTTTCTGTCATTGGCTGATATACAAGCATCCGAACTAAGAAGCATTCTAGATGATGCGCACAGAATGAAAAAAAATCGAATAGGTTTACGAAAAGGTGAATTGGATAAAGATGCCCCTTTTAAAGGCGAAACAATTGCTTTAATTTTCGAAAAATCTAGCACTCGCACTCGCTTTTCTTTCGATATGGCCATTAAACAGCTCGGAGGAAACTCAATCACTGCTAGCAGTAATGAAATGCAATTAGGTAGAGGCGAAACCATTGAAGATACTGCTAAAGTTCTATCAAGCTACCTTGACGCGATCATGCTACGTGCGAATAATCATGAAACCATAATGTGCTTAGCAGCTAATGCTGATATCCCGGTGATTAATGGACTAACAAACTTCAACCACCCTTGCCAAATAATGGCTGACTTACTTACCCTTGAGGAGCACACAAGTTTGAAAGCTGGTCAGCTAAAAAACATGACACTCACTTGGGTGGGTGACGGAAACAACGTTGCTAATAGCTTTATAAATGCTGCGGTTAAATTTAAATATAAACTACGGTTATCATCGCCAAATGGCTATGAGGTAAAAAAGAGTGTTTTAGATGCTGCTTTGTCGCAAGGAGCCGATATTGAGGTTATAAAAAATCCTCTGCACGCCTGTAAAGATACTGATGTTGTTATTGCTGATACCTTCGTATCTATGGGTGATAAAAATTCAGAAAAAAGATTGAAAGATTTGTCTGAATATCAAGTAAATGATACACTGATGAACGCTGCGGCAAAAAATTCAATATTCCTGCATTGCTTACCTGCACATCGTGGCGAAGAAGTAACGGCAGACGTGATAGACGGACCTAAAAGTGTTGTTATGCGTGAGGCTGAAAATAGGCTTCACGCGCAGAAGTCTATCCTTAAGTGGTGCCTAAATAGTTAGTGCACAAAAGAAATATTATGAAAAAAAATATAAATCGTAGGCAAATTTTAGGTGGGTTAACAGCCACAGGTGCACTCGCGTGTTCGCCACAGAATTCATCAAGCTATAATGCTCAAGAAAAAAATTATTACGGTTCCTTTTTACATGGAGTTGCCTCTGGTGATCCTAAATCTGATAAAGTTATAATATGGACCAGAATAACTCCGGAAAACCCTCACCTGGGACAACTTAATGTTAAATGGGAATTATCTGAAAATGAAAACTTTGAGCTAATATCTAAATCTGGTTTTTTTTCTACCCAGATAGCTAGAGATTTTACAGTTAAAATCGATGTTAAAAACCTTGAAGCCGATAGAGAGTATTATTACAGGTTTCATTTCAATAACAACACTTCTCCAGTCGGAAAAACAAAAACACTACCTGAATATAGCGTTGAAAAAGCAAATTTTGCAATTGTTTCATGCTCTAATTGGGAGCATGGGTATTTTAATGTTTATGACCACATATCGCGGCAAGAACACTATGATGCCGTCATTCACCTAGGTGACTATTATTATGAGTATGGAGCAGGTGAGTATGAAGGGGCTTCAGAAACTAATCTAAATCGGATACACTCACCTAAACATGAAATAATCACATTAGATGATTATCGTCTAAGACATGCCCAATATAGGAGTGACAATAGCTTACAATTACTAACTCAAAAATTACCTCTCATCGCCATATGGGACGACCATGAAACAAGTAATGACAGCTGGAAGTCAGGGGCAGATAATCACGACCTTAATGAAGGCAGTTGGACAGAAAGGACACATGCTGCCTTGAGAGCTTATTATGAGTGGATGCCAGTTAGGGAGCCAAAACCAGGGCAATTAAAAAGTGATATATTTCGTAGCTTTGACTGGGGCAACCTTTTAACTCTAATAACTGTTGAAACTCGGTTAACAGCAAGGGCAGAACCTTTGGTTATGGAAGATTATTTCGAAAAAATCACAAGCCCTGGTGGAGCTGACAGTTTTAAGTCTGATATATTAAATGACCCAAGCCGGGAAATGTTTGGTCAAAATCAAAGTAGGTTTATTATTAATGAGCTAAAAAAATCAAAATCTTCCGGAACTACTTGGCGGGTAATTGCCAACCAAGTTATCATGGGGCGTCTGCTTACCGCCGACCTAGAACCTTACATTGATGAAGGCAGTCTGAGTATAATTGAAAAAGACTGGAAAGGTGTTCGCAAAAGCATTCAGCTTTCAAAATATAAACTTCCTGTTTATCCGGACAGCTGGGATGGGTATCCACACGCTCGAGAGCAGTTTTATAAAGAACTTATAAATGAAGGAATAAAAGACATTATCGTACTAACCGGAGATGCGCATGAGTTTTGGATAAATGACCTCACGAGTAAAAATAATGAAAAAATAGGTATAGAGTGTGTTACCACCTCTGTATCTTCAAAAACCATGACAGCTTATTTAGGCGAAAACACTTCAGATTATTCTTTACTTCTTACTCAAGCAAACCCTGATGCACGATATTATAATGCACTCCATAATGGCTATATCGATTTTTCTTTAAGTCACGAGAATGGCAAAGTAAAAATGATGGGGGTTTCAACTGTTAAAAGTCAAAAGTATGAGGCGTTTGAAGTTGCAAGCTTTGAACTAAAAAGACAAAGTGAAACAATAATAGCAACTAAACCAAAGGGTTTAAATTTAAAACAAAGAGCGCTATTTGAAGGCTTTGGTCAATCTAAAAGCTAAACCTTTTCTATCTCTAAACTAAAAGCATGAATTTGCAAAATCTCCTCATTAAGCAACTCCATGACTAGTCTATGAATTTGTAATCTGTTCAATCCCTCGAAGCTATTGCTTTTGATTACTACATGAAAATGGCTTTCTTTTCCTCCGCCATCCAAACCATGCTTGATCGCACCCTGATGATGAGAGTGTTTAGCAGATTCGTCTATAACCTCTAAGTGCGTCGGATTGAAACTTTCTTGTAATTTTCTCTTGATTGATTCACCTAATACGCCCATTTTACTATGTCCTTAAAAAAACAACCAAAATAAAAACCCTTAACGTAATAGTATATATGACAAATAGTTTTGAATACAAACCCAAAGGCATAGATATCCGTGTCAATAAAGGTAAAAAGAAATTAGACCCTAATCAACAAGTGTGTGATTGGGCTGGTTGCGTCAGTATGGGGGGATGCAGAGCCCCCAAATCTCCAGATAGCGTTGGGAGAGAATATTATAATTTTTGCACCCAACATGCACGCGAATATAATAAAAATTGGAATTTCTTCTCCAACATGAGCGATGAAGACATTGCGGAATGGCAAGTTGGAGCCCGCCACGGTCATCGGCCCACTTGGGACGTGCGGAAAAATACAGCAGAACGAGCATCTGCTCAAAAAAAACGCAAGGCTGGCTCAACAGCAGCAACCGCTGAAGGTTACTCAATATTCGGTGAAGGCAAAATCGCAGACCAAACTGAAGCACCTAGAAGGCGCAGTTTATCCAAACTGCAGCTTAAAGCTTTAAATGATCTCGGGTTAGATGATACCGCCACTAAAGCAGACGTAAGAAAACGCTATACTCAATTAGTTAAGCAGCTTCACCCAGATACAAATCAAGGTAAACGAAATACTGAAGAAAGTTACCAGCGTGTAGTTAGTGCCATGAAGGTTCTGCGAACAACGAGCCTTGGCTAAACATTTTATAATAACCCGAAACGGATATACAGATGAACGATAAATTTCCAATTTTTAAACCAGACACATTAGTATCAGCAAGAGAAATATTTGGTGTTGATTTTGATATGAAAATCCCTTCATTTAGTAAAAAATCTGAATACGTACCTGCTATAGATGATGCATATTTATTTGACTCCAGTACAACTCAAGCAATTTGCGCAGGATTTGCTAACGATAGGCGAGTAATGTTACAGGGTTACCACGGGACAGGTAAATCAACACATATTGAGCAGGTGGCCGCACGACTTAATTGGCCAATGGTAAGGATTAATCTAGACTCACATATCAGTAGAATAGACCTTATAGGCAAAGATGCCATCGTATTAAAAGATGGAAAACAAATTACAGAATTTCGCGAGGGTCTCTTGCCGTGGGCGCTTCAAAACCCTGTTGCATTAGTTTTTGATGAATATGATGCTGGACGACCAGATGTGATGTTTGTGATACAGCGCGTCTTAGAGGCTCAAGGTAGACTAACTCTATTAGATCAAAACAAAGTTATTACGCCACACAGTGCTTTTAGACTTTTTGCTACAACTAATACCGTCGGCTTGGGTGATACGTCAGGTCTATATCATGGAACACAACAAATAAACCAAGGCCAGATGGACAGATGGAACATTGTGTGTCAGTTGAACTATCTCTCTCATCAAGAAGAAGAGGCAATAGTTTTAGCAAAATCACCAACTTATGAAACACCAGAGGGTAAGGATATAATTGCTTCAATGGTTAGAGTAGCCGATATGACTCGAAGTAGTTTTATAGCAGGTGACATATCTACAGTAATGAGTCCGAGGACAGTTATGAACTGGGCAGAAAATGCACGCATTTTTGACAACGATATTTCACAGGCTTTTAGACTCACATTTTTAAATAAATGCGATGAACTAGAAAGACCCATAATTAATGAGTTTTATCAGAGAGCATTTGGAAATGATTTAGTAGAATCAGCAACAACTAGTCTAACAAGTTAACATAGGTAATGAGCATAAACACTCCAATTGATAGGTTTAAGAATGCTATTGGAGCATCAACAAAAGCACTAGCTGGTGATCCAAGTATAGACATTTCTTTTGGGGGTGATGTCGCCGGTTTAGTTCGAGACCAAGTAATGTTACCCAGCTTGCCTGCTAAATTAAATTCCCACGAAATCTCCAAGATTAGGGGAGAAGCAGATGGAATAGCATTACATATAGCGCATCACGACAAGGCTTTGCATAAAAAGTATCAGCCTGGGATTGGTCCAAAAAGAGCAATATATGAAGCAATAGAAACTGCAAGAGTTGAAGCTGTAGGTACTAAGTATTTAAAGGGCGTTAGGAATAACCTCACTGCGTCTTCGTCTGCAAGAGGCCTACGCAAAGGTTTCAACAAAATAGGTATGTTAAAAGATGAGAATAATTTTGCTGAAGCGTTAGGTTTATATACTCGCGAGGTATTTACCGGTATTAAAACCCCGTCTAGCTTCGACGGTATTATGTCAAACTGGAGAAAAGAAATAGAAGAAGAAGTATCTTCCGGTATACTAAACTTAAAAAGTAAAATTTATGATCAAGAAGATTTTGCTAAATCTCTGCAAAAACTCATTCAAAGTTTAAAACTCAATAACAACCTCACAGAACCTGAAGAAAATGAGGAGTCAAAAGAAGAAAATTCTGAAAATGAAGAAACACAGCCTGATCAAACACCCGATACCCCACAAGAGCAAGGGCAGTCTGATGTTTCCAGCACTGACGCAGTTGATGATGATGAAATAAATCCTCAGGATATTATTGATGCAGAGGATATAGAAGGGAGCCCTGATGATGCAGACCAAACTTCAAACCCAAATGCACCTCGACCAAGTCCTACAAATTTACCAGATCCGTATAAAATTTATTCAAGTAAAAGTGATGAAACTATCAAAGCAGAAGAACTGTGTGAAATTGAAGAATTAGATAGATTAAGAGGTTACCTTGATGGCCATATGGCAGGTCTTTCATCTATTATTTCTAGACTTGCTAACCGTTTGCAACGAAAACTCCTTGCCCAGCAGCAACGTTCATGGACATTTGACCTTGAGGAGGGACAACTTGATACCGCACGACTTACTCGCGTGATCATAGACCCTATGTCAGCCCTTACCTTCAAGGAAGAAAAGGAAACTAGTTTTCGAGATACAATCGTAACTATATTAATTGATAATTCAGGGTCAATGAGAGGCCGACCAATAATGGTTGCAGCTGTTTGTGCGGATATAATGACCCGAACGCTAGAAAGGTGCGGGGTAAAGTCAGAAATATTAGGCTTTACAACACGGGCTTGGAAAGGGGGCCATAGCTTCCAAGATTGGATGGCTAATGGAAAGCCGGCCTCCCCTGGTCGCCTTAACGATTTACGTCACATAATATACAAGGGAGCAGATACTCCTTGGAGAAGAGCCAAAAGAAATCTTGGGTTAATGATGCGCGAAGGTCTATTAAAGGAGAATATTGATGGCGAAGCACTAGAATGGGCTTACCAACGTTGTTCATATAGGCCTGAACAGAGAAAAATTATAATGGTTATCTCTGACGGAGCCCCAGTGGATGATGCAACACAGAGTCAAAATAAAACAGGTTTTCTAGAATCTCACTTAAGGCAAGTTATAGATAAAATCGAAAATAGAAGTGAAGTTGAACTTGTGGCAATTGGTATTGGTCATGATGTTGCCCGTTGGTACAAACGAGCTGTTACCATAATGGATGTTGAACAGTTGGGCGGTGCAATGACAGAAAAACTTGCTGAACTATTCGATTCTAAAACATAGAAAATAAGTAATAACTCATAATTATACCAAACATATATTATAATTTAATACTAACAAAGTTTAAAAAAGCGAAATTTAGTTTATGACATTAGATCCAAAGAATTGGACCGTTTTCCGTCAAGTTGCCCACGCTATGCTTGACAGCTCTCTTGATAAAATGGAGAATTCCAGACAAGGTAGAGTTTGGACTCCGGTACCCAAAAATTTAAAGGCTAAATTAAAAACTGATGTCCCAAATAAAGGGTCCACTCCGCAGCAAATAAAAGAAGAACTAGATCAAATCTTAGAGTACGGGCCGGGAAACACTCACCCCCGATTCTTTGGGTGGGTAAATGGTGCAGGATCGCCTTCCAATATATTAGCAGAAATTGCTGCAGCCTCTATGAATGTAAATTCGGGAGGAAGAAACCACATAGCCCCTATAATAGAGCAACAAGTAATCAAATGGTCGGCAAATATTATGGGAATGCCTAACAGTACAACTGGACTGGTCACATCAGGCACCTCAATGGCAACAATAATAGCGCTCAAAGTAGCTCGTGACAGAGCTCTTGAATTACACGATAATTCTACATTAGTCGGCTACACTAGTGAGCAAACCCATAATTGTATTGCAAAAGCATTTGATTTATTAGGAATACCCGTGTCTGCATTGCGAAAAGTTCCTTGTGATAGTAATTTTGAAATTGATATAAAAAAATTAGAACAAACTATTGAAAAAGACATATCTAATAACCTCCACCCCTTTACCCTTATTGGTAATGCGGGTACTGTGAATACAGGGTCAATCGACAATCTAGATAAATTGGCAGATATAGCTCATAAAAATGATATTTGGTATCATATAGATGGCGCCTTCGGTTCTGCAGCCATCTTGTCAAAAACTGCGCAACATCGTCTAAAAGGTTTGGGCAGAGCAGATAGTATAGCATTTGACTTTCACAAATGGTGGCAAGTAAATTATGAAGCTGGTTGCGTTCTTATTAAAGATCATATTTTGCATAAAAAGTCTTTCGCCAATAGACCAGAATATTTGAAATATTACGAAGAAGGCCTTGCTGGCGGAGATTTTTGGGCTATGGACTATGGGCCTGAGCTATCGAGAAGCTTCAGAGCTCTCAAAGTATGGGTTCATTTAAAATCTCATGGAATTGCTCAGATTTCAAATGTTGTAGAAAATAACATTAGTCAAGCGCAATACTTGAAAAGTAGAATAGAAGCTGAGAGCGCATTAGAACTCCTAGCGCCAGTCCCACTTAATATATGTTGCTTCCGTTATAAATTTCAATCAAATATAGATACTAATAATTCACTTATTGTTCTTAAGATACAAGAAAGCGGGATAGCAGCCCCGTCTACAACAATAATAGACGGGAGCACAGCAATCAGAGTTAACATCACAAATCACCGAACTACAGTTTCAGACTTAGACTTACTAGTCAATTCTGTTTTAAAAACCGGGAGATCTTTAGTTTAAGTTCAAATTAGAGCTAATTATCCTTCTGTAACAGACCCACTTTGTAGCTGAATGTAATTTTCAATTCCCATTTGCTTAATCAAATCGTATTGTGTTTCAAGATAGTCAACATGCTCTTCTTCATTCAATAAGATTGACTGAAGAAGATCTCGCGTACCATAGTCCCTTATACTTTCACAATATTCGACAGCATCACGATAAATTGGAATAGCAATATCTTCAAGCTTCATATCACATTCAAGAATCTCATGAACTGTTTCGCCTATAAATAACTTTCCTAAATCCTGTAGGTTAGGCAAACCATTCAAAAAAAGAATTCTCTCAATGATCTTATCTGCGTGCTCCATTTCCTCTATGCTTTCTTTATACTCTTTTTCAGCTAATTTTGTAACTCCCCAATCCTTTAACATTCTTGAATGTAAAAAATATTGATTGATCGCGGTTAATTCCGCTTTCAGTGCTTTATTTAAATGTTCAATTGTTTTTTTATCGCCACGCATAATTAACTCCATTTTTCTAAACCCTTTATTGAGACTTCAGATCCCATTGGTCAAATTAAATGTTAGCAATTGCAAATCAATTGCAGAAAAAAGTGAGTTTTTACAGGTATTTAGTAGAGATTGAAAGTCATTTGCAGATAAATTAGAGCAATTGAAAATCACTCGCAGAAATAACTATAGATTCAAAGAAATTACTCAGCAGCCTCTAGATTAAACTTAGTAAGTCGTAATTCTGCAACACGGTTGTCAATGCTAATTCGGCACTGCCCACAATTAAACTTCATATTACAAGATTTTAAAACATCTGCGGCACAACATGCCCCATTAGAAGTTGCTAAATCAACCTTTGCTGTGTTTATATTATTGCATATACAATGTATCATAAGTTGAGTCTAATATTTATGAGAATGATTGTCAATCGCTTTGCGAATGATTTGCATAAACATTTATGAATCCTTTTTATAACTCCCAACCAAGCGTAAACTTTCATTTATTTGCCCTCTAACTAATGCAGACTCTATGCTATTTGGATTAATTTGCAGTGATTTATTAATGTCCTTCTTGGCGGCATTAAAATTTCCTTGCTTCAAATTCACATTAGCACGGTAACGCAACGCATCAGCATTTTCAGGCTCATTAATTAACGCTGAGTCTAGATCCATTATAGCATCCCCATAACGCTTCAGAGCAAAGTAAGATCGCGCCCTAGTAATAAAAAGTGGCACAGAGCCATTAACAAGCTCCAAACCTTTGGAGGCCGAAGAATAAGCATTTTCAGGATGGCCACCAATCAGCCAAAAATTCGCCGCCTCCGAATAAAAATTGGCTCGCATAGCATTAGTGCCGCCATCTGAGGCAATCGCCAGGGCGTCTAGCCTAGCAGCTGCCTCAACTTCATGTCCAAGCGCAAAAAGTGACATTGCAACACAATGTTTTGCCCTTCTGCCACCTCCTTCATCTTGCCAAATCATAGCTCTTTCAAAGGCCATGGAGGCCTCTTTCGATATTTGCTCCAAACATAATTTATGTTTTTTATCAAATTCTGATGTTAAGTTCTTGGCCCAAGAGCTATCAGCAAAAATCATTGCAATGATATAGAAACTCAATAGGACTAGATGTATAAATTTCATAACCTGTTCCTTACCTAATAGGATTAATATCATCAATGGTTCAAAACAATAAATATAGTAAAGGCACTGCTCTTTTCTTAGGGGCAAGTTACTGTGCTCAAGAAATATATGCACCCTTAGTAGATCAAGGTTACAAAGTCTATGTAACAACTAGAACCAAAAAGCGACATGAGCTGCTCAAGAAATGCGGGGTAATTCCCCTAATATTTAATGGAACAATAAATTCAAAGCTATGTGGTATAATTGCTGACGCTTGCATAATTCTATCTTCGATAGCACCAGTAAACGGCATTGATCCGTTTTTAAATAAACTACCTATTGATCAAAAAAAACTGATTCAAAGTACTCAATGGGTTGGATATCTTTCTTCAACAAGTGTTTATGGGAATAAAAATGGTCAATGGGTCTTTGAAGATGAGCTCCTATACCCCTCAACAATTAGAGGGAAAGAAAGGCTTAATGCTGAAATACAATGGTTGGAAATAGGAGCGCCTATGCACATTTTCCGTTTAGCCGGGATATACGGGCCAAATAGGAATAATTTCCAAAAAATTAAACAAAACAAAGCACAGAATATAATAAAAGAAGGCCATGTGACTAACAGAGTTCATGTTAGCGATGTAGCCAATGCTATTTTAACTTCTATTGCCAATCCCGATCCTTACAAAATTTATAATATTTCAGATGGAAACCCGGCTCCTCCACAAGATATAATGAGTTTTTCTGCTCACCTACTAGGCTTGGCGACGCCCCCGCTAATTAAATACGAAGGATTAGAGTTACCAGCTAAGAAAAAAAGTTTTTATCAGGAAACAAAAAGAGTAAGTAATGATAAAATTACTAATGAGCTATCTTGGACTCCTCGATACCCAAACTACCGCTCAGGTCTTATGCACTCACTAAAGGTTGAAAATGGCGAAGTTGATACAATATACTTGTCAGGTCATATCGATGTTGCAAAACAATATGCCAAAGAGACACTGTCAATACTACCCGAACATATTAGGTTAACTAAAGAAGAGAAGGGATGTTTAGAATTTAGAGTTATTCAGTGTCAAAAAATTGAGGGGCGCTTTCATATCTACGAAAAGTTTAAGTCTAAGAGTGCATATTTATTTCATCAAAAACGTTCTAAAAATAGCAGATGGAATAATATTGCAGAAAAAATTAAAAGAAATTATGAAATCATAGGATTAGACACTATATAGGTAATATAATAATCTTAAACTGAATTAACTAAATAGGTTTTATCTGAATACTATGGCAACCTCCGCAGACATGGCCCATCACATTGTTAATGTGCTACCCTTTAAAATTGCACTTATTGGGGTGCTAGGAATTGGTGCACAATGGCTAGCATGGAGACTGCAGAGACCTGCAATTGTACTCATGGCTATAGCTGGGCTTTTATTTGGTCCATTATTAGGTTGGCTACTTAGCTTTAATTTACCCAATTCTATTTCAGCAGGGTTAAATATATTTCATCTAGATCCAATAAAAGATTTTGGAGACCTTTACAGGCCTATGATAGGATTAGCAGTTGCTATCATACTATTTGAAGGAGGTATGACCCTACGTTTTAAAGACCTGGGCGACGCCTCTCATGCTGTAATAAGAATGGTTATTGTTGCAGGGCCGATTGCCTGGCTTTTAGGAACTTGTGCAGCACACTATATAGTAGGTTTACCTTGGGATATATCTGCAATGGTTGGAGGGTTATTCGTAGTAACTGGCCCTACTGTGATAATGCCGCTTTTAAGGCAGGCTCATTTAAAATCTAGACCCGCCAATGTACTTAAATGGGAAGGTATAGTTAACGATCCATTAGGCGCGCTATTTGCCGTAGGCGGATATGAATTCATACGGTTCACGCAATCTGAAGCTTCTATTTATTTGGCATTCGGAAAACTTGCATTTGCCGCTATCCTAGGAACCATTCTTGGAATTATTTCAGGCTATGGGTTAGCTTGGGCATTTAGAAGAGGCCATATTCCTGAATATTTAAAAGCACCTGTAGTTTTAGCTTGGGTATTGGCTATTTATGTGCTTGCTAATAATATGGCAGATGAAACAGGGCTGTTAGCGGTTACCGCATTAGGCATGACAATGGCAAATACTAAATTCGCTGCAATGGTTGAAATGCGGAGATTTAAAGAAAATATAGCCATTATTCTCGTGTCGGGAGTTTTCGTAATACTGACAGCCACACTAACTCCTGATATCTTAAAGGCCTTTTTAACTGAATGGCGGGTGTTAGCTTTTGTTCTAGCTATGATGTTAGTCGTTAGGCCTGTAGCCGTTATGTTATCAACATTATTATCCGGATTACATTGGAAAGAAAGTTTATTGATATCTATCATAGCCCCTAGAGGTGTAGTAGCCGTGGCTGTAGCAGGATTGTTTGCAGCTGAGTTAATTGCCTTAGGAAGGCCAGAAGGTGCGTTATTTGTTCCACTTGCTTTTGCTTTAGTTTTTGCCACCGTGCTATTTGCAGGTTTCTCAATAGGACCAATTTCAAAGTACTTGGGTCTTGCTGCAGGAGGTGGAGACGGCGTTATGATCGTTGGAGCAAACCCTTGGTCTTTAGGCCTGGCAAAAGCCCTTAATGAAATGGATATAAAAGTAATTGTTGCAGATACTAACTGGCGAAGACTACGAGGTGCAAGGCTCCAAGGTCACGCTACGTTTCATGGTGAAGTTTTATCCGAAAATGCAGACTTTAGGTTAGATCACTCCGCTTTTAATTATTTAATATCCGCAACTCCAAATGATGCTTACAACGCATTAGTATGTGTTGAATTCGCACCCGAACTAGGGCGGCATAGAGTTTTCCAAGTTACTTCCGTCGATACTGATGAGGACGATGCAGACACCATAGCATTTACATCAAGAGGAAGAACTCTGACGTCTCGTAAGAGAAGCTTTGATGCATTAACAAAGGACTGGTGGGAGGGGTGGAGATTCCGATCCACAACTCTCTCCGAAGAGTACACTCTAGATGACTTATATAAAGACAGGGGTGATGACCTAGATTTAATTTTAGCAAAAAAACCGGAAGGGGGTCTTGAATTTATTCAGCCCGGAAATGAGTCACGGGCCGAGGGCACTATGGTGCTCAGTTTTTGTCCTGTTAAAGACAAAGATGGTCGAGGGTTAGGAGCAAAAGAGCCAGGTTTAGCTGGGCCCGCAGCTTCTCTTCCTATATAATGACCTAGACGCAAGTTTATTAAATTAAATTTTCGCTCCTACAGCATATAATAAGGGGCCATTATGTTTAAGCCATTGACGTGGCCTATTAACATCCCCGTAAATTTCAGAACAGACATCCCAAAAATCTTTACTATGATTAGCTTCAACTAAATGTGCACATTCATGTGCAGCTACATAACTTAAAACGTAGCTCGGAGCACATATTAATCGCCAGCTATAATTTATATTTCCTAAGCCATTTCTTGTTATGCAGCTTCCCCATCTTGTTGCTGTGTCACGAACACTAACTTTATGTATTTCTTTACAAACTTTATTTGCATAATAAACAGTCAAACGCTTTAGTTCTGTTCTAGCTTCACTTATTAACATCCTCCTTACCCTGCCCGAAAAACTAGAATTGTCCGGCGAATACACATTTAATAAGCGTGCTTCATGATCTACAATAGTTTCTGTAGGCGAAGAAATATGTTTTAAAAGGTACTGCTCGCCATGAAACAATATAAAACCGCCGTCTTCAAAAGGTTGGGCCGGAGGGAGCGTAGCTAATTGATGGGCAATCCATACTTTATTTTTTTCTACAAATTTTTTAGCAGCAGGAAACGCTTTATGACCAGGAACAATTACTCTAATGTTTCTGTCTATTTGATTGACCTTTAAAGTCACTTTCTTTGCGCGATGGGAATTGTTATAAATAATATTTAATTTGGCATCATTATAAATATTGGTAGCACTAATTGATGTCAATTTTATATCCCTCCCTGATTAAGAATCTTTAATATTGTTGTTACTATACAAAATATATTTATTTTTGCATATTACAGAAATAATTTACAAGAAAGACAACTATGAAAATTGCGCATAAAGCTTTACTTGTCAGTATTACCTCATTTTTATTTGTATTAAGCGGTTGCACCGCAAAAGATAAAAGTAATAATCCTTCTGCTAAAAAATCAACCCCAATTCATAATACTATAAACAACGCTAAGGATTTCGGAAAATATTTTATTCTTGAAAAAAGGAAAATATCGCAGTCTGAATTTAATGATGTATCAAAAAAAATATCAGAGATTAACCCCAGCTTAATGACTAATTCTTTGCCTACCTCTAGAAATTCAGATGGTAATTTTATTTTTAACGAACCGAATTTAAACGAATTTTTTAATGTAAATCAAATTAAACTACTAGGGGCTCACATACAAGAAGGAGAATTATATTTTGACCGCATAGATCTGTCAGGCATTAAAATTAAAAATAGCTCGAATGAAACTTTATCATTTAAAAAAATAACCATTATTTCACCAAAGTTGGAAACAGCAGGGTTAATTTTACTCGCGTTACAAGATAAAAAAATAAAAGAAAGCAATTTTAAAATAAATGATATTTTAAAACAAGGTGGCAAGGCACTAGCAATTGAAGGTTTCTCTGTTTCGACCAAACAAGGGGCTTTAAGTATTGGTAATATTATATGGGGAAGAGATCAAAAACAAGAAATCTCAGACTTTCAGGTTATGAATATTGAGTTTTATGGCAAAGATAATTTAGGTAATGCCATAGAAGCTTCGCTGAGTTCATCTACAGTAATGGGAATATCAGAAAAAGTACTTCAAAATTTTTCATCTATTCTCAATTTAGAAAATATATATAGCAATTTTGTCGAGTCCACATTCAAGCTTTATGATTCTATAGATGTTAATGATCTGCAACTTAAAAGTGAGTATGCTACGCTAAAGACTGAAGGCTTTACTAGCAGGCAAAAAGGGAAAAGCGGTATAGTAAAAAATCGTTATTCGAGCAGTCCCATAACAATAGAGTTAAAAAATTCGCCTCCCTCGAAAGAAGCTGAGAGGGCCTTCGAGGCAATTCAAAAAATGGGGTACAGTAAAATTACTTTCCAGTATAGTCAGGAGTCTGAGCTAAACATTAATAACAACACTTTAAAAATAAATAACGGATCTATAAGTTTAAATGACGGTTTTAATCTCTCTTATAATTATAGCATATCAAATCTTAATAATTTAATAGATGTTAACAATGTGAGCTTAGATGAGTTTCAGCTCAGGTTTGAAGACAATTCAATCCTAGAACGAGTGATAAATTTTTATGCGGCAGAAGTCCGTAAAACAACACCAGATAAAGTAAAAAAAGAACTAACAACAGTGCTCACTTTAGCGCCCATAATGACTAAAGGTCTCGCTAGTGAACTTACTGGAGAATTATCTAGTGAGCTAATAAAGCTCATCAATGATGGTGGAACAATTTCTATTGTTATGCAGCCAGAAAAACCAATAAATTTATCTGTTTTAACTGACCTCCAAAATGCTGAACGCTCAAAAGAAGAAATTGGGTTTTCAGTAAAAGCAGAATGAAATAAACTCAATTAACTTTGCACTAGTATTTGTTCTTGCTATTTATTTCATTAATATCTTTGGCTTTTTATGGTAAATTTTTAACCCATTAGCCGTAGACATTGAGTCTGATTGCGTATTGAGCATTGTCCGCAATCGATCTAAAATTAATGTATCGATAGTGATAATAATCCCTGTTACATAGGTGGCATATTCAGCAGACACACCCTGTGAAACTAAAATATCTTGCAATAAAACTACTGACGCAGATGGCGTACCAGCTGCTGCTGTGGCAAAGATCATTGATTGAAACCCAACGATTGTCATATCACCCAAACTAACTTCAATTCCAAACGATTTCATGGTGTATAATGAAAGCAATAGGAGGCCAATCAACGTACCGACCATATTAATCGTTGCACCAATTGTATAAAAAGGTGTTGCTTCATCAGCATCAACACCTAATTGATCGCAGGCTTCACGTGTAGCTGGCAGTGTTGCCATAGAGCTAGATGTGGATACTGCTACCAATGCTTGTGGCAATACTGCACGCATCACAAAATTTATTCCGCGACCTTGGATTAAGGCTGTAGTTATAACCATAATAATCCATACAATCGCCATCGAGAAAATATAGGGAATAGTAAGATTTAAAAGCTTTACTAAATTTTCAAAACCGCCTGGTTTATTTAATGCTAAAGTAATAGATCCGAAAACTGCCAGAGGTATTGTATATTGAAGAAATTTTCTAAAACCCCTTATGAAGAGATCAGAAATTTCATCCGCTTGCTTACCGAGTCCCGCAGTCTTTAATGCACCGCCCAGCACTAAGCCTGAATAAATGGAGATCATTAAAGCAGATGTAAGAACGCCGTAAATTTTTAATAAAAAAGGCATCTCTTTAATTAAACCTGAACCATTACCCTCATTTGGTAAAGCCAACCCAATATCAAGCCCTGAAAATAAAATAAAAGCGCCGATTCCAACAGCCATACCAATTAATGAAAAACAGATAAAAAAACTAAATACACGAATAAATTTTGCGCCTAAACCTCCTGTAGATATTGCAAGAGAGGAACCAATTGATAGAATAATGAGAGCATACATTAATGGCTTCAAAGGAACAAATAAAGCATCCTTCGAAAGACCTGCAACGGACTTTGAGACAAAAACATCGCCCATCATTATAGGTGATGCAAGCGCAGAAAAACCGAAGACCCAACACAACATTGCAGCAGTAGCTGATAGAAAAACTAATAAAAGAAGCGGAATATTGTGAATTTTACTCATATTATTACCCTAATCTAAGATCCGAATACTGTCTTTCATATTACAGCACATTAGGCCAATAAAAAATTTAAGTAATGTTTCTCTACTAATAGTACTTTAAAAAAATAAAGGTTGTTTACAGCCTTAAGTAAGAACATGTATAGCTCTGCAATGGATTTTTATATCATGAATGGGGCAGGAAACAGATTTGCTATTTTTGATGCAAGAGGTGCTTTAGGTTTTCAAGTTTCAAGAGAAGTAGTAATTAATTTTTGCGCTCAAAACTCAACTGAAATGGGGGGGAAAGGAGCAGACCAACTTATAATTATTCGTGACCCGAAATCAAAAAAATCTAAAGTATTTATGGAAATCTGGAATCAAAAGGGGTTTGAAGTAAATGCGTGTGGGAATGCCACACGCTGCGTGGCTTGGATTTACATGCAAGAGGCAAGTTGTTCATCTATGGTACTTGAAACCAAAGCAGGATTATTATGCTGCAAATTAGATAGTAACAATAAGGTTACAGTAGATATGGGAAAACCAGAACTAGAGTGGAAGAAAATTCCCTTAGCAAAAGAAATGAATACGGAATCACTTAAAATTAAATTTGATTTAGATAATTACAAAATCATTGGTAGCCCTTCAGCAGTTAACATGGGCAACCCTCATTGTATATTTTTCATCAAGGATTTCAGTGATATTGATTACAAAAAAATAGGTGCCAGAATAGAAATTCATTCGATTTTTCCAGAACAAGCTAATATTGGGTTTGTAAAAGTAATCAATGAAAATCAAATACAGCTCAAAGTTTGGGAGCGTGGTGTTGGAATGACACTGGCTTGTGGGACAGGCGCATGTGCAGCTGTGGTAGCTGCAGTTCGACAAAAAAGGGTTAAAAATAAAGTAAGAGTCCAAGTAGACGGAGGAGAGTTATTTATAGATTGGGAAAAAAACTCTCAACATGTTTTAATGACAGGTCCCGTAGAGCTAGAACATAAAAAGGTACTGAAAAATTATTTTTAAATACCTTTTACTGGGCTTGACCCATCTCGTATTAAAGACCAAATAGCGGAAATGTCAAAAAAGACTAAAGTTATAACACTTGGATGCAGGCTTAATGCTTATGAAAGCGAAGTAATGCTGGGTCATGCTAAAGATTCTGGACTATGGAATTCAGTCATTATCAATACATGTGCAGTAACAAGGGAAGCGGTTCGAAATTCGCATCATGCCATAAGAAGAGCTAAAAAAGAAAACCCTGAATGCAATATCATTGTTACAGGCTGTGCTGCTCAAATAGATCCAGGGGCATTTTCTAAAATGCCCGAGGTAGATATAGTTATCGGGAATAATGAAAAAATGGTCGCAACAAATTTTGAGCCAGATAAGCTGTTACTTGGTGAGCCCATAAAAGTAAATGACATCATGTCAGTAAAAGAGCTTGCCCCACAATTAATACCGGGGGGCAACCGGAACTTAACAAAAACTCAAAACAGAACTCGGGCTTTCCTACAAGTTCAGAATGGCTGTGATCACAGATGTACCTTTTGCATAATACCTTATGGGAGAGGAAATGCAAGATCGACCCCAGCAGGATCTGTTGTATCGCACGTACAGTCACTCGTCCTACAAGGCTATAAAGAAGTAGTATTAACAGGGGTAGATTTATCATCATGGGGACAAGATCTGCCAGCGAAACCTCCTTTAGGTGATCTGGTAAAGCGTATATTAAAACTTGTACCCAACCTACAGAGGTTGCGGCTTTCATCGATCGACCCGGCTGAAATTGACTCAGAACTATTCACTGCTTTATCGTCAGAAAAAAGAATGACACCTTATTTGCATCTTTCTCTGCAGTCAGGGGATAACATGATACTAAAAAGAATGAAGAGACGGCATAATAGGGAGGAGGTAATCTCATTATGCAAAAAACTGAAATCTTTACGTCCAGAGTTTACTTTTGGTGCCGACATAATTGCAGGGTTTCCAACTGAAAATGACGAAATGTTTGAAAATTCAAAAAGTATTATCAAAGAAATAGGAATTCCTTGGCTGCATGTTTTCCCCTATTCAGCGCATGAAGGTACACCTGCAGAAAAAATGCCTCAACTTGAAAGCTCTGTAATAAAATTAAGGGCCAGAGTTCTTCGCGAAGAAGGTGAGCATGTAAAATTAATACACCTTAAATCACGAGTTGGAACAAAAGACTTCGCTCTCTTTGAGGAAACAGGCTATGGAAGACTTCCAGACTTCACACTAGTAAAAGTAGACAATCCACCTAAAGCAGGTAACATTGCAAAAATTCATATTACAGGAATAGACTCTAATAAATTGATAGGTAAATTAATCTAGTGTCAGACAAGAAAAAACGTAGTTGGCTCTCAAGGCTTGGCTTTAAGTCTAAAGAAGAAAAACTCGCTCTTGAAGCTTCCAAAAAAGCTGAAGAAGAAAAAATAATTGACTCCAAAATGGCTGAAAAAATGGCCCTTATAAATGCTGCTGCATTAAAAGCATCTCATCAAGAAGATACAAAAAACTTATCGTCTGAAAAACCGCCAACAGTTAATGCGGAAAAATCAGAAAATAGTTTAAAAACAGAAGCCTCCAATAAAAAAATTAAGAAACAAAAATCAAATCAGAAAAATAAACAACCCGTCAAATTAACTAATAATTCTGAAACGCACAAAAAAACCCCGCCTAAAAACGAAGACTCTAATAAAAGTAAAGTTTCAAACATAAATAATGAAAAAGATGTTTTAAATGAGAATGGGTTTTTCAAACGTATAACAGCGGGTTTATCAAAATCCACATCGCTCATGTCAGAGCAAATGTCATCCCTCTTTAATAAAAGAAAGTTAGATAGCGCGGCACTAAATGATCTGGAGGATATACTTATTCAGGCAGATCTTGGTTTAGAAGCTTCAGAGAAAGTTATTTCAAGCTTGTCAAAAGAGAAATTTGATAAAGAAGTTAATGAGTTAGAAATAAAAATTACACTTGGGGAAGTCATATCTGAAATATTAACTCCTCTAGAATCGCCATTAACACTCACAAGTGAAAAACCACAAATTTTACTTTTTGTTGGTGTGAACGGATCGGGAAAAACGACAACACTAGGCAAATTAGCGAAAAAATATAGTTCGCAAGGTAAGAAGGTAATGATTGCTGCGGGTGATACATTCCGAGCAGCTGCAGTAGAACAACTAACAGTTTGGAGTAATTTAGCAGGTGCAAAGATTGTCTCCGGGAAACAGGGTTCTGATGCAGCTGGGTTAGTTTATGACGCAATCGATCAAGCAAGGTCAGAAGGCGTAGATATACTGATGATTGATACAGCTGGAAGATTGCAAAACCGCACTGAATTAATGGATGAGCTTGAAAAAATAGTTAGAGTAATCAAAAAACAAGATCCATCTGCCCCACACCACTGTATTCTGGTACTAGATGCTACGGTCGGACAAAATGCACTAATGCAGACAAATGTTTTTAAAGACAATGCAGGTGTGACCGGTATTATCATGACAAAACTGGACGGAACTGCCAAAGGAGGAGTTCTTGTTGCATTAGCTGAAAAATACAAATTACCTATTCACGCCATAGGAATAGGCGAAAAAATTGAGGATTTAGAGAACTTTTCAGCAGCCGTATTTTCAGCAGCGTTATCGGGCACTTCCGAATTAGTTCATTGATACTAATTCCTCCAAACTTAATTTAGTATAATTAAAAGGCTTATAAACTTATGAAAAGTGAAGAAAACACTCAAAGCAGGTCTGCCAACTTTTGGATGGATTTTGGACCCCTACTCGTTTTTTTTGCCTCATTTCAATTCTTTAAGAAAAATAATCCAGACTCAGCTATGCTTATAGCTGCGGGAATTTTTGCCTCTCTAGCTGTTATTGTTCTGCTCATCGGATGGCTTAAGTATAAAAAATTATCAAAAATGCTACTGCTCACAACAGTTATAATTGTAATTACAGCGTCCTTAGCTATTTGGTCTGGTAATAAAGTAATTTTCTTCATGAAGCCAACAATCATAAATGTCCTATTTGCAGTTACGCTTATAATTGGCTCATTTTTTAAAAAAAATCCTTTAAAAGCTATTCTTGGAGGGACGATAATATTACCAGACTCCATGTGGAATAAACTGTCAATTCGATGGGGAATATTCTTTGTTATGATGGCGATATTGAATGAATACGTTTGGAGAACGCAAACCGAGAGCTTTTGGGCCTCTTTTAAAGTTTTCGGAGTTATGCCTATAACTATGGTTTTCATGCTAACGCAACTGCCATTTATCCAGAAAAATGGTAAAATTAAACAATAAAAGTAAAAAGCGTCTTTATTCTAGTATCTTTACAATTGATCCTCTACGCATCAGTGTTATAAGCCCCAAAAAATAACCCCTTGGTGAGTATTATTATGACATCTTTAGACAGCTTTAATTGTGAAAGAGAAATCAAAGTAGGAAAAACTGTTTACACATACTATGATTTAAATGAAGCTGAAAAAAATGGTCTGGATGGAATTTCAAAGCTGCCAAAATCTCTTAAAGTATTGCTAGAAAACCTACTCAGACATGAAGACGGATCAACAGTCATTAAAGATGACATACTTGCTATGGTGGATTGGCTAAAAACCAGAACCTCAACACATGAGATAGCATATCGTCCCGCACGCGTTTTAATGCAAGATTTTACAGGTGTGCCAGCCGTTGTGGATTTAGCCGCTATGCGTGATGCTATGGTGGATCTAGGAGGCAAGGCAAATGCAATTAACCCATTGAACCCGGTTCACTTGGTTATAGACCATTCTGTTATGGTAGATTATTATGGAACAAAGACAGCATTTAAAAAAAATGTTGAACGGGAATACGAAAGAAACGGTGAACGTTACGATTTCTTGAAATGGGGGCAAGAAGCTTTTGACAACTTTGCTGTTGTACCTCCAGGGACAGGAATATGCCACCAAGTGAATTTAGAGAACCTAGCTCAAACTGTTTGGACTAAATCATCGGGCGGAAAAACATATGCTTTTCCTGACACATTGGTAGGAACAGACTCCCACACTACAATGATAAATGGCCTATCTGTTCTCGGATGGGGCGTGGGCGGAATAGAGGCAGAAGCAGCTATGCTGGGTCAGCCTATTTCAATGTTAATACCTGAAGTAGTGGGATTTGAATTAAGCGGAAAACTTCCTGAAGGTGCAACTGCGACAGATCTAGTATTAAGAGTAGTGGAAATGTTACGGCTAAAGGGTGTTGTAGGCAAATTTGTAGAATTCTATGGATCCGGCCTAGACTATCTTTCCTTAGAAGATCAAGCGACATTAGCCAACATGGCCCCTGAGTATGGTGCTACTTGCGGATTCTTCCCAGTTGATGAAGATACAATAAAGTATCTAAATGCCACTGGGCGTGATGAAAAACGCATTGAGCTTGTGGAAACATACGCAAAAAAACAAGGTTTGTGGAGAGATAGCACTTTACCGGTTTATACTGATACAATATCACTTGATGTATCATCTGTCATGCCAGCTATTTCAGGCCCTAAAAGACCACAAGATAGGTTTGACTTAAAGGGGTCTAATAAACATTTCTTAAACATACTAAGCGACGAATACGGCAAAAGTGATACAAAAGATTCTGCTGTAAAGGTTGATGGTAAAGAATATTCGGTTAACCACGGAGACGTCTTTATAGCGGCCATTACTTCTTGTACAAACACATCAAATCCATCTGTTATGGTAGCTGCTGGCCTAGTTGCCGAAAAAGCAAATAAATATGGTCTGCAAACTAAGCCCTGGGTAAAAACGTCATTAGCCCCCGGCTCTCAAGTTGTGGGTGAATATTTAGAAAAATCTCAACTCCAAAAGGAATTAAATGAACTAGGTTTTGATGTCGTTGGATATGGGTGTACTACATGCATCGGTAACTCAGGTCCATTGTCTCCAGAATTATCAAAGGCTATAGCAGAAGGTGACCTGGTGTCTTGCTCGGTACTATCGGGAAACAGAAACTTTGAAGGCCGCATTGGTCCAGACATAAAAGCTAATTTTTTAGCCTCCCCTCCGCTAGTAGTAGCTTACGCTTTAGCTGGTTCACTACATCATGACTTTGAGAATGACCCTCTAGGAGTTGATGAAACTGGAAAAGACATTTACCTAAAAGACATTTGGCCAACCTCTGAAGAAATTGCTGGCGTTGTAAGAAAGGTAATAACTAGAGAAATGTTTGCTGCGAGATATGCAGATGTATTCAAGGGTGATGAGGAGTGGCAAAAAATAAAAGTTACCGGAGGAGAAACATATAACTGGAACTCAGGTTCTACTTATGTACGAAATCCACCCTATTTTGAAGGTATGACAACAATACCAGAGCCAGTTAAAGATATTCAACATGCAAACATTCTGGCCCTATTAGGTGATTCAATCACAACTGATCATATTAGTCCTGCGGGGGCTATTAAACATGACGGTCCAGCTGGAACATATCTGTCCGACCGTCAAGTTCCAAAGAATGAGTTTAACTCTTTTGGATCAAGGAGGGGTAATCATGAGGTTATGATGCGGGGCACATTCGCTAACATACGCATAAAAAATGAAATGGCACCGGGGACTGAAGGGGGTGTTACAAAACACATGCCAACAAATAAAATAATGAGTATCTATGATGCAGCAGAAAAGTATGCTGAAGAAAATAAAGATCTAGTAGTTTTTGCAGGTAGCCTCTATGGCAATGGGTCCTCTAGAGATTGGGCCGCAAAAGGCACAATACTTCTAGGTGTTAAGGCTGTAATAGCCGAAAGCTTTGAACGCATTCATCGATCAAACTTAATAGGTATGGGTGTTCTGCCACTTGAGTTTAAAGAAAATGAAAGCTGGAAAAGCTTATCAATGGAAGGAACGGAAACGGTATCTATAAAAAATATAGGTCAGCTATCACCGCGAGGGAACTTAGATGTTGAAATAAAATATCCGGATGGTTCAGAAAAGGTAATTACAACTACAGTCAGGATTGATACTGAAAATGAACATGAATATTATAAAAATGGCGGAATACTACATTATGTATTACGGAATTTAGCAAACGAGGCCATTTAAATTTAATTGACGCTTGGTGTTGATGACCCAAAATCTAATTAAGCTAAAAAGAAGAAAAACTTTTAGAAAATTAAATTAGTGCCGAAAGTGTCTCATACCCGTGAAGACCATAGCTATACCTTTTGCATCAGCCGCCGCAATTACTTCGTCATCTCTTATGCTACCTCCCGGTTGTATTATAGCAGTTGCTCCTGCAGAAGCGGCTGCTAACATCCCATCCGCAAAGGGAAAGAATGCATCAGATGCGCACGCACACCCTCTCGTTCTCAAAGTATCCCACCCAGCTATATCTTTAGCATCTTCAGCTTTACGAGCCGCTATGCGTGCAGAGTCAATTCTGCTCATTTGGCCCGCCCCGATACCAGCTGTTGAGCCATCTTTCACATAAATGATGGCATTTGATTTAACATGCTTCGCTACCTTCCATGCCATAAGTAAATCACTCATCTCTTTTGCAGACGGCTGTCTTTTTGTTACAACTTTCAAGTCGGTTATTGGCACATGGCCATTATCGCGGTTTTGAACCAAAATACCGCCGCCAACGTTACGATATGTTAAACTTGGTTCTTGAGGGTCCGGCAAATCACCAACAATTAGCAAACGAATATTTTTTTTCTTCTTAAATAGCTCTATTGCCTCAGGGTCCGCTGAAGGTGCTATCACTACCTCAGTAAAAACCTTTAATATATGTAAGGCGGTATCTTTATCTAAAGGTCCGTTTAATGCGACAATCCCACCAAATGCTGATACTGGATCACAAGCTAATGCATTTTTATATGCCTCCAAAAATGTCTGTGCCACTGCTACGCCGCAAGGGTTAGCATGTTTTATGATTGCAACAGCAGGAAGATCGCCCTTAAATACACTTCCAAACTCAGCTACAAGCTCATAGGCCGCGTCGGTATCATTGATGTTATTATAGGATAGTTCCTTTCCCTGAATTTGAGTGGCAGAAGCTATGCCCGGACGACCCGATCCATCTGAATAAAATCCAGCTATTTGATGCGGGTTTTCACCATACCTTAAGCTCTGTTTTAACTTTCCAGATTGCACTCTGAAAACAGGGTTAGTTTCACCTAATTCATCAAAGAAATAATTTGCTATGGCTGCATCGTACGCTGCTGATTGTGAAAAAGTTTTACTAGCAAGCCTTTGCTTGAGAGCGCCACTAATTTTTCCTTCATAAGCATCCATTTCCTCTAATACAAGCTCAACATCATCTGCATCAGTGCATACCGCAACGTGCGCATGGTTCTTTGCCGCAGCACGTATCATTGCTGGACCTCCTATATCAATATTTTCAATACACATTTCATATGAACTTCCCTGGTTAACAGTTTTTTCAAATGGGTATAGATTGACTATTAATAAATCTATTGGAAGAATTCCATGTTCAAGCATTGATGCATTATGACTATCTAAATCACGGTCGCCTAATAGACCTCCATGGACCATTGGATGCAGGGTTTTCACCCGCCCATCCATCATCTCAGGAAAATTAGTGACTTCACTGACATCGATCACAGGGATGCCTTCAGCGGATATAGCTTTATATGTTCCACCCGTAGAAATCAATTCAACCTTACGGTCGTGTAAGGCTCTCGCCTGTTCAATGAGTCGAGATTTATCGGATACAGATATAAGGGCTCTTTTTACAGGAGTAAAACGCTCTTTATCAAAAGGTGGTAATTGGGGGTTAGGTTTTGGCATAAAAAAGAATCTATTTTAAACTTCAAAAATACATATTAACACCTTGATGAATTTACGACAAGGAACCATTAGGTATAAACTCAGGAAGTAAGTCAAATAAGGCGGACTTTACTTTAATCTCATCATGCTCATTGAGCGCTTTAATAAGTTGACGCACACTGTCACGCATATCAACGGGAGTATACATTTCCTCTGTGAGGCGCTTAATTCCATTTATGTAGGTGCTCTCGAGTGACTCATCATGATTCATTAAGGTTTCTGTTATTTTTTCTCCCGGACGTAGACCCGTATATTTAATCTCAATATCTCTATCAGGGACCAAGCCCCTTAACCTTATTAATTGCCTTGCTAAATGTGATATCTTTACAGGGTTACCCATCTCTAAAATATATATCGATGCGTCTTTCCTAGTTTGATTTTCATTTAGTGCAGTGGCCTGGAGAACCAACCTAGAAGCCTCTTCTGCTGTCATAAAGTATCTCTCAACATCACTATGAGTTACTGTTACTGGCCCTCCCATAGCAATTTGCTCTTCAAAAAGAGGTAATACGGACCCTGCAGAGTCTAATACATTGCCAAAGCGAACTGCAGATATTGAAATTTTCCCTTCAGTTGCCGCAGCTCTTATTATCATTTCACCAATACGCTTACTTGCTCCCATGATATTGCAGGGGTCCACAGCTTTGTCGGTTGAAATAAATGTGAGACTCTTTATTTTATGTTTGAGAGCTAATTTTACTACATTTTTAGTACCAATCACATTATTTTTAAGCATCTCTATTGGATTGCTTTCGCCCATAGGCACATGTTTAAATGCAGCAGCATGAAAAACTATATCGGGTTTTAATCTCTCAAACGCAATTTCCATTGTTACTTCATCGCAAACATCAATTAATTGTAAGTTACATTTTATTTTGCCAGAAAACTCATTTATTAGACTACGATTAATCTGATATAAATTATATTCAGAATTATCTAATAGGATTATCTCACTTGGGTTTAATCTATATATTTGCCGCGAGATCTCCGACCCAATTGAACCACCTGCTCCAGTAATTAGGACACGGCGGCCCTTAATCTGACGACGGACAAGATCAATATCCAGATCTTGCACAGGACGGCCTATTAAGTCTGATACCTCAAATGGCGATAGAGCCGTTCCTTTATTTCTGTTTAGCTGCAACAGGGGCGCACCAATCTCTGATGCAATTTTCAACAATCTTCTTTTTTGAGGTTGGTTAGACTCTATACAAACAAGTGCAGGATAATGATTTTTATCTTTTTTATAACGTGCATATATTTTATCTAATCGATTTAAGTCACCAATAACAGAGAACCCCCGAATTGACCTTCCTTGATAATCATCTTCAAGCTCAATAAGGCCCAATACATTATACTGTATTCCATTTTTATCTCTTACATTATCCCTGATATAATCCTGGAGTGATTTAGCTGATCCTATTAAAAAAGCATCCGCATTGTTACGGCTTGAAGCCTGTAAAAAACCATTTATATCTCCTGTTTTCGTTACCATCACCAGCAAACGACTGACTGACAATAGTACAAAAAATAATCCAAGTGTAATTATTGCCGCAATCCTCGGGTAGTCATGGGCTCTATCGTCAAAATAAAATAGAAATATAACTGCGAGCGGAATTGCTAAAAAAGACCCAATTAATAACTTTCTTATATCGGGTACTGCAGTAAATCGCCACACAGCACGGTAAACTCCAAGTAATATCCATATAATTACTACTGCAATAATAGTAGCAAAGGCAGCATGCGTAGCGCTATGGTTGGGGGCGGGAATATTTAAAAAATCATAACGCCAGCTAACAGCAAGGTAAGCACAAATCCCTCCTAAAAAGCTATCATAGGCGATTATACCAAAAATCTTTAAGGTATTTGGAAAGTTAAATTTCAATTTCTTGCCTCTAATTTTCTAAAAGACCAACGTACTTTATTACTTAGCGTTTCTCCATCACTATCACAAAAGGCATTTCCTGATATAACTATTTGCTGACATTTCCTAGGTGTACTTCCAGTTCCAAGATATAGAGAGCTTTCTATTTCAATGGGGCCATGGTCTGTTCGAAACCGCCAGCCGGTTTTACCTGCCTGAATTAATAATGCGCTTTTTTGATCTTGCGATAAACTTACACGTACATCCGGGTGAAAGTGAAACCTTATATCATAAGGTTTTTCATTATTACTTAAAGGCACAGCTCCCAATGGAACTAAAAGTGTATCCTCGCCTCGAACATCGTCACCTTCAATTGACATATAAATTCGCCTTTTGTGTAAAAGACCTATTTTTTTTCTATAACCCCCGTGCGAAACTTCAACCCATGTGCCTGTGTCCTGCTCTTTACGGGATACGGTAACTGGCCCCACCCCAAAAGTAACAACATCGCCTAATGTTTTTGCAAGCCAGCCATCTTTAACTATTCTACCCGCGGACTCATTATTGAGAACCAGTGTGCTGTGCGCTGCCGTGTTACGCACGGATTTTTTAAATTTTCTAGGTTGCTGCCTACTCCAGCCACAATTTACAACCAGACGTCCTATTTTTGTAGATAGCTCAAAAGAGCCTGGTGCAAGGTGAGCCTGTGAATCAAAAGGTCCTGGGGGTGTACCTCCTGTGTCCATAATTAATAAAGTTCCAGAGGAGCTGATACGTTGATATCCCGTATGAGGGCAATATCCAAAAGGCTTCGTAAGTATGTCTGGGGCAGCTTTCATAATAGCTCTGAGGCGAGGCGGATGGTTTTCGCCTCCACCATTAAAATTTGGCAGGGTGCCATCTGCTGAACAAAAAAATGGAATAACGGATCTAAGACGGTCTATCGCTCGGCTTACTGTTCGTGAACCTTCTACCCCTCTTTTGAAAAGCAGACTATCTACTATTAAAAGTATTTCCAGCGCCTGCAGAGCTTGTTCAGGCGAGCGTGATATATGACCGCCGTCGGGTAAAATTTGATTATTAACTTCATCATCAAGCCAATCAAGTCCGCGACCCAAAAAGGCATCTGTTTTCTCTTTTATTTTAGCGCCGCCTATTGCAAGTGCAGCAGCGGCCTTCAATCTATGCAAACCAGGGCTGGTCTGCTTATAAACAGTCCTCAAACGTTTCAACTGGCGAACTACAGATATACGACGAATTTGTGCTTTTTTAGACAGGCTATCTCCATCTAGCAGAGGCGACCAGACTGTCAGAAGATTAAAGACTCTTTCGGAAAGAATATCAGGAGACCAAGCGAAGAAATTCCATTTCCCGTAAGTTTCAATCCACTTATCGACTAAATTTCTAGCCCTAACATTGGCGTTTTTATCTTTGGTTGCAGCCAAGTCATTAAGCCAATAAAAACTATGTAACCAACGTGCAAATTGCTCAGAAGGAACTGCGAGTGTCCATGGGTCACCTTGGGCTCCAACATCTAAATTGTGCTCTGAGTTTTGAAAATGGCCTTTTAATAAAGCCTTACCAATATCTTTATCGCCGTAAATGAAAGAAGGCTTAGCATCATAAAATATATCTATTTTTCTCACATTTAACCGTAATGATCTAATCGGTGCTTCTAGCGCAATGCACCATCGACGGAAGGCTGCAGTCAGTGTGGCTCTGAGTATTCGCAAAAAAGATATTCGTTTTGCCATAACAATTTCAGATTAAACCCTTGGTCATAGTTCTAATTTGTTTTTTCTCACGAAGAGCTGATATATTCTCTGCATAATTACCTTCACCCTTAAAAACAGCACTTCCTGCAACAAGAGCAGTCGCTCCGGATTCAATACAAAGCTGAGCAGTATCAGGATTCACGCCCCCATCAACTTCCAGTATTATATCTCTGCCAGATGATTTAATTTTTTCCGCCAGAATTCTAATTTTATCTAATTGGGAATGAATAAAACTTTGGCCGCCAAATCCTGGATTAACACTCATCACTAATATTAAATCTAATTCCTCAATTAATGGGTCAACAATATCTGGATGAGTTCCAGGGTTTAAAACAATTCCTGCCTTTGCTCCGCCTGCTTTTATAGCCTGAAGAGTTCGATGTGTATGAGGCCCTGCATCAGGGTGTATGCTTATGTAGTTAGCACCAGCCTTAATAAAAGGGTCAATCAAATAATCTACAGGCGAAACCATTAAATGAACATCAAAAGGTTTGTTGGTTCGTGACCTTATCGCTTTAACTACCATAGGGCCTATTGTTAAATTAGGCACATAATGGCCGTCCATTACATCAATATGGATCATGTCGGCACCAGCCTTATCAATTGCTTCAATTTCTTTTCCAAGGTCTGAAAAATCAGCAGACAATATAGATGGAGATATCAATAGTTCTTGTGTCATAATTTGCTGTTATCAGCCGATGGCTTAACACGCAAGTAAACTAAGGCATTCAAGTAGTTTTACTGGCGCCCAAGAAATCCGATTAGTCATGCAATTTTAACAACTACTCGACCTTTTCATTTTAGCAATAAAAAAACCATCCATTCCGCCCTCTTCTGATAAATAATGAGGGAGCGTTCTTACAAAACCATCTTCAAAAGCACTTGGCGGCAAAACTAATCCATCAATATTTGTTATAGCCTCCAAGGAAAACTGAGAGTTTCTTTTTAAAAACTTATCAATTCGAGGCTTTCCTTCTGCTAATAGTAAAGAACAGGTTGAATAAATAAGTGTGCCGCCTGGTTTTACAAAACTGGCCGATTTAGAAAGCAATTGATCTTGTATTTTAATCAGATTTGAGAGGTCTTTTGGCTTTCTATTATATAAAACATCTGGATGGCGGCGAAAGGTGCCTGTAGCTGTGCATGGAGCATCTAGTAGTACTGAGTCATATAAATCTCCACTAGGTAACCACTCTAATGCATCTCGACATATTACACTAGCTGATAAATTAGTTCTTTTCAGGTTTTCCTTCACCCGTTCAAGTCGCGATATAGACCTATCCAAAGCAGTGACCTCAGCTCCCAAGGAAATTAGCTGCATTGTTTTCCCTCCAGGTGCGGCACACATATCTAGAACTCTTTTACCAGTTAGAGGCTCCAATAATCTTACAGGAATACTTGCTGCTATATCTTGAGCCCACCATTCACCCTCGGAAAATCCTTCTAACTCTGTTATATCACCAATTTTTTTTAATCTCACAGAGTTTCTGGCTATAGCCTTACCTCCCAACTTATGAGCCCACATACCTTCAGTCGACTTCACTGTGACATCCAGAGGTGGCTCCTGTGTTAGCTGAGTACTAAATTTGCGACAAGCTTGTCGTCCGTAATCAGATTCCCACTCTCCTAACAGCCATGGCGGAATATTTATTTTAGGTGGCTCCTGAGCAGCTAATTTTTTACCAGAATCTACCACTTTACGCAAAACAGCATTAGTTAAATTAGCAAACCCTTTAGACGAATTTCTGCCTTTAAGCATGGCTACTGTTTCACCTACCGCAGCATGCGGAGGTGTTCCAAGATAAATGATTTGCGCCGTAGCTGTTTGTAATGCTGCATAAATAAGTTTGGGAGGAGTTTGACGCAAAAAAGGTTTAAGAACTGAATTTATTTGGCCCATTCTTCTAAAAGTTGTAGCAACAATTAACCTGACGAATGCTCTATCCCGACTTTCTAGGGTCACGTAATCTTTTTGGGAGGATATAACTTGTTGCAATGGCAAATTCTTTTCCATTACCTCTTTAACACACAAAGCCGCCAACCTCCTTGAAACAACTGAATTAGATTCAATATTTTTTTTGCGGTCGATAGTGTGGTTTTTGTTTTTCATATGATGCCAATACATTATATTTTAGGCTTGGTAACTAGTATGGTAGAATTTTAATTGTTTAAATTAATTAAATTAGTATAGTTTCTAATATTATGAGCAATAATCAAACAATCAAAAACTACAAAAAAACTATAAGCCCGGCTGCGCAAAGAGCACTAAAAGAAGCAGAAGAGCGTCGCAAACTTCGTCACAAAAAGGAAGCTGAATTAGCCGAAGAAAAGGGCGGGCCTAAAGGGGCAGAGCCAACACGCTACGGTGACTGGGAGCGCAATGGCATTGCCTATGACTTTTAACTTTAAGGTTTCGTTCTTTTCTCGTGCAACTTAAAAGCGCTATGAAGGGCTCTAACAGCTAGCTCTGTATATTCAGCATCAATCAGGACAGAAATCTTTATTTCCGAAGTTGCAATCACAGCAATGTTAATACCCCGCTCTGCCAGAGCCTCAAACATTGTTTGCGCTACGCCCGTGTGGCTACGCATACCTATGCCTACTACTGAAACTTTAGTCACATTTTCATCAAACTTTATATCATTAAACCCTATCGATTCTTTAGAGCTCTTCAGTGCTTTAAGTGCAGCATTTAAATCGCGTTTGCCTATTGTAAAAGTTAAATTAGCTGCATTATCAGATCGAGATATTCCTTGGACTATCATATCTACACTTATGTTAGCATTTGCCATCGTAGAACAAACTTTAGCCACCATTCCTGGCTTATCTGCTAAATTTAAGAGTGTTATTTGCGCCTCATCACGCGAATAAGCGACTCCAGACACAACTCGTTCTTCCATATTTTTATCCTCATTACATACTAAAGTTCCTGGATTTGGTATTCCAGATTCCACCATTGACGTCAAAACACGTATAGGTAAATTATTATTCATTGCTAGTTCCACAGATCGTGTCTGGAGAACCTTTGCTCCTAGTGAAGCTAATTCCAACATCTCTTCAAATGCGATGTAGTTCAAGCGCCTGGCATCCTTAGCTATTCTTGGATCCGTTGTATAAATGCCGTCAACATCAGTATAAATATCGCACCTATCGGCCTTTAAGGCCACAGCCAATGCAACAGCTGAAGTATCCGACCCCCCGCGGCCAAGAGTTGAGATTCTTCCATCATCACTAATCCCTTGAAAACCCGCAACGACAGCTACGTTACCCTGCTCCATGGATATACCCACATCTGAACATTCAATTTTAGAGATTCTTGCCTTGGAATGATATTTATCTGTTTTGAAAGGGACTTGCCAGCCTAGCCAGGATCGAGCGCTAACACCTCGGCGTCTTAAGGCTATAGCTAAAAGTCCTGAAGTCACTTGCTCTCCGGTTGCTACGATAGAATCGTACTCATCATTAATATCACCCCCCGTTATTTCTCCTTGATTGACCTCATCAGTGTCTAATTCATCTACTAAAGATATAAGCTTGTTTGTTTCACCGGACATAGCCGAAACGACAACAGCTACCTCATTGCCAGAATTTACTTCAGCTTCTACAAGCCTAGAAACATGCCTAATCCTATCTAAGCAACCAACTGACGTACCGCCAAACTTCATGACTATTCGACCCATTAGACTTCCCTTTAATCCATAAGCTTTTTACTGAGGTAGGCCGATATTACAAGTGTAGAGATTTTAAAAATGGTCTATAAATACAAATAAAATAACATAGTTTATATATTATTGATTTACCGCTTTAGAAAAACCGTCCTATATTCAGATACAAACGTATTTTCATTAAGTCACATAATGCTAGGAAAAATAATGAAAAAAAATAAAGTATTACCTGAAATATCCTTTAAAAAATCTGTCGACCCAGACGAAATGGCGAGTTTTTTGAGGATGGCTGATGATTGGTGGGACCCAGGGGGGCCTTTTAAACCGTTGCATATAATGAATGGCGCCAGGTTAGAGTTAATAATTGAAAACCTATGCGATTTTTTTCACCGAGACCCTAAAGGCAATCAACCTCTCAAAGGATTACAAATACTGGATATAGGCTGCGGTGGAGGCTTACTATGCGAACCATTAACTAGGCTAGGCGCTGAAATGACTGGAGTTGATGCACTTGCACGCAACATAGAAACAGCAAAAGCTCATTCGAAAAAAATGGGACTAAATATAAATTATCTACATGGAACTATCGAGGAATTAGTACTTTCAAGCGATATAAAATATGATGCTGTACTTAATATGGAAGTTATCGAACATGTTAACAATCAAGCCGAGTTTATAAAAAATTGCGGAGCTACGCTTTCAGGTGGGGGGATACTTTTTTGCTCCACAATAAATCGAACTTTTAAGGCTTTTGCTTTTGCAATCTTAGGGGCTGAATATATTTTACGATGGCTTCCAAAGGGCACCCATCAATATAATAAGTTTGTTACACCAAATGAAATTCAAAGGTGGTTAAAAGATGCAGGCTTGGTTCCCAGACCCTGCATAGGAATGACTCTCAATCCTTTGAAGAATATATGGAGTTTTTCGGAAGACCTAAGAATAAATTATATAACAATAGCAACAAAATAAAATTAGTTCAGTTTTTTCTTATTTTTAGGAGAGGCTAGCTGCGGTATTGCAGACAAAGATATACCTTCATCTTGAAGGTTTTTCGCTTCATCCAAGCTAGCTTCTCCATAGATTTTACGTTCCTCCTTTTCACCATAATAAATGGCTCTTGCTTCTTCTGGAAATTTATCCCCGACATATTCAAATTTCTCTTTTATATGCTGTCTTAATTTTCCAATGACAGAATTTAAATCTGAGAGGTTCCGGTTTTTTTCCATTGCAGTCTTTTCTCTTTTTCGTGAACTGGCTATATTGGGAGCCATAATCCCTTTCTCAATTTTTGTTGAGCTGCAATAGGGGCAACTTATCAGCAATTTACTTTTCTGAACATCATAATCGGAAGAATTAGAAAACCATACCTCAAATTCATGTTTTTCAGAACAAATGAGACTATACTTAATCATAACTTTAAGCTCACGCTATGAGATAAAGAAGGTATATTTTTTCTAACCTCATTTACTTCTCGTGGGTCGATATCACAACACATATAGTCAGCTCGTTTGTTATCAATAGCTGATATAATGTTACCCCATGGCCCTATTATCATTGAATTTCCATAAGTGCTTCTTCCATCCTCATGAAGTCCAACCTGAGCTGGAGCTATTACAAAACTCCCGTTTTCAATAGCTCTGGCCCTTAATAATACTTCCCAATGCGCTTTACCTGTGGGAACAGTAAAGGCCGAAGGTATCGATAGTATATTGGCATTCGATTGAGCATAGCTTCTGTATAGATATGGAAACCGTACATCATAACATATGGAGAGGCCAATTTTTGCAGACTTTACATCAACTATCACGGGAGTATCTCCTGCTTTAAATATATTTGATTCTTTCCATATTTCGTCTTTGGAGACCTTAACATCAAAAAGGTGAATCTTGTCGTATCTAGCTTTTATTGCTCCTTTGGCACCAAACAGAAAAGAACGGTTAACTGCTTTATTAGGGTTTGCTTTTATCGCAAGTGAACCAATGAGTATATTCACTGAAAGCTCTTTAGCTAGTGCACTAAAAAGATTGACCCCCGGGTCCTTAGATTCTTTATATATACTTTTAAGGAGTTTTTGAGGGTTACGCTGAACTATGTGTGTCATTTCTGGCGTTACAATTAATTCAGCACCATCGTTTGCTGCGGCTCTTATGAAATACTCAACTTCTTTCAGGTTACAAGCGATATCTGTTCCTGAACATAATTGGATAACTCCAACTCGCATTAAACTAATAATCCATCTAATTTACCATCTGCCTCCAATGCATGAAGCTCATCGCAGCCGCCGATATGTTGCCCGCCAATAAAGATTTGCGGAAATGTATTCGCACCAAATGACCTTTCTCGCATTTTATCTCTAACTTTTTTATCTAAATAGGCAGGTATTTCTTCGTAAACAACACCTTTTGAATCAAGCAAGTGCTTTGCTCTCCAGCAAAAAGGACACATCATTTTAGTATATATTTCTATTTTAACCACAGCAGTACCTTCTCGAACTTAAAATTGTTCTTTTACATACTAGAAATTAGCCTCTAAACAAGTTTAATAGTTTTAGCTAATCAAACAAATTAGATATTTTTCATGAAGCATGTTTCTACGACTGAAAAAATTTTTAATACTAAATTAATTGCACTTAGGCGCGCGCGCGCTGGCAAAAGAGAACAGTCTTGGCTAATAAATCGCTGTATTGATGATGTCGTAGAAAGAATAATTGATGTAAATAGAAGTTTTGACTCAATTTTAATTATTGGTGCAGACTCATTGGAAGATCAGCTAAAAAAAGCCTTGCCTAAAGATAAATATAATAAAATTAAATGCATAAATAGCATTACAGAATTAAACGAGAAGGGTAATTTTAACATAGTTATTTCTCTTTTAAGGCTACAAACAGAAGATAATGTTGCTGAAGTACTGATCAAAATACACAAAAACCTTAAGCCAGACGGGTTATTTATTGCCGCTATGTTTGGCGGCAGGACTCTTACTGAATTAAGGCAGGTTTTTTATAAAACTGATAACGAAATATATGGTGGCCTAACACCGCATATCTACCCGATGACAACATATAAACAAGCGGCGGAGTTATTGGTTAGGTCTGGCTATAACCAACCTGTCGTAGATAGTGACAGAATAACAGTAAATTATAGCAACTTAAATCGCCTAATTAATGACTTAAGGGACCTTGGGGAAACGAATGTATTAAACAGTAAAAGCAAACAACAACTCACGAAGACTTATATGAACTCCCTTACCAAAAACTATCTAAGTTCTCACTCAAGAGAAGACGGAAAATTAAAATGTTCATTTGAAATATTGTGGCTAACCGGTTGGATTCCTCACATAAGTCAACAAAAGCCTCTGAAACCAGGCGCGCCTAAAATTAATTTCGATACTCTTTTTAACAATAATAAATAAAGTTATTTTAAGAATCTTTTACCCACTGGAAGTCTATCACGTAGTTCTTTTGCCAAAGGAATATCAGCTGCAACCAACTCATAATCTTCAAGTTTATCAGGAAAAACCCACTTTAGAATCTGCCCTTCACAGGCTTTTGCAAATCCATCCCATTGTCTGCAGATATAAAGAACCATTAATATGTTATATTTTTCATAAGAATGCGACACAAAGGAAAAAGGCTGCAAACAGCTCTCACAAGGGTCTATGTTTAATTCTTCTCGTAATTCTCGAGCAATTGTTTTCTCGGGTGTTTCACCATCTTCGATTTTACCTCCAGGGAATTCCCATAATAGAGGGTGGGGTTTATTTTTAGGTCTTCTAGCAATTAGTATTCTACCATCTGGATCAATCAATGCGCATGCAGCCACATATATAGTCATTTATACAAATCCGTTATATTTATGAAAATCATTAACTGATATCGTCATTATTGTATCCTAAATAAAAACTCTCTAAAAATTCAGCTTCGGTAGTCAGCATTTATAGATATGTAATCGTGTGTTAAGTCACATGTATATATATTTGCCTTGCCATCCCCCAAACCCAAATCTACTGTTAAATCTATATTTGGGTTCTGCATATACGAAGAAACTTTATCTTCGTCATAATCTTTTGAAATGTCACCTCCCTCTGCTATTGTATATGGTCCAATAGAAATTGATAATTTATCCCTTTCTGCAGATTCTCCTGATTTACCTACTGCCATAACTACACGGCCCCAATTTGCATCCTCGCCAGCAATTGCAGTTTTAACCAGAGGTGAATTCGCAATGCTCAGGCCGATGACCTTAGCACTACTATTACTAAGCGCGCCTTTGATTTTAATTTTTATAAATTTGGAAATACCTTCGCCGTCCTTCACAACTTGTAATGCAAGGTCTTTTAGCACAAACCTAAGTGCTTTTATAAAGCTATCAAGGCTTGGATCATAAGGATCATTTACTTTGTTATGCTGGGCAGTGCAGCTTGCCATTAATAACAATGTATCAGATGTAGAAGTATCGCTATCTACAGTGATGGAATTAAATGTATCTTGCACATTAGAATTAAGTAAGTTTTGTAATACGGAATCAGACAGGTTAGCATCTGTGGCGATAAAGGACAGCATAGTTGCCATGTCGGGAGCTATCATACCTGAACCTTTTGCAATACCATTAATTTTTACAGGTATTCCATTAATCACCGCTGAGGCTGTTGAGACCTTAGGATAAGTATCAGTTGTCATAATAGCTTCAGCGCCATTTAACCATCCGTCATCAAATAAATTTTCATTAATATCAGGAAGGTGGCTTATAATTTTTGAAGCATCCAGCGCCTCACCTATAACACCAGTAGAGGCAAAAATTACTGACTTAGATTTGACATCAAATACTCTCTCACAACTCTCAGCTATTTCGACAATCGCATCTTTGCCTCTTTGGCCCCCGAAAACATTCGCAACACCTGAGTTGACTACAAGAAGACTTGGACCCTCATTTTTTACAGTTAAAGCTTTTTTAGACCAGACCACTGGATAACCTGGGCAAAGGTTTTTTGTGAAAACCCCTGCGATTTGAGTACCGGGGCAGCCGTAAACCACCCATAGGTCAGTTCGGTTTTTATATTTTATACCAGTCTCTGCGGTGGCCATTTTAAAACCAGCTATTGGCAAAAGTGAGGGAATCTCTGATGGCGCGAAGGGTGATATTTTAAGCTTAGTCATTTTCGATAACGTCCTGAGGTCTTTTCAAATATGTCTCTGATAAATCATTCAATTCAATTGTACTTTCTTTTCGAAGCTTAGACAGTAAACTATTGACCTCATCATAGGTCATAAAGTCTATAATACTTTCTCTCATTTCAGGCAATGTAGGTTGTGGGGCTCTTCTACGCTTTAGCAGCTGAACAATATGCCAACCATCTTTTGTTTCTAGGGGGGGTGAAAACTCCCCTACCGACAAGGAAAATGCTAACTTTGAGAATTCATCATCCATCATATCTTTCGAAAAATACGGTAGAATTCCACCGCTTTCATTGGTGTGGATATCCTTAGAATATTCGGAAACTAAATCATCAAAACTTTCTCCCTCGGACAATCTCATAGCCACCTTAGATGCTACTTTAAAATCTTCGACCAATATGTGTCTAACCTGGATTTCATCCCTTTGCCCTCTTAAATACTTTTGCTCAACATATAACCTTTCTATAGTTTTATCGTTAACCTTACTCTTAATTTGTTTTTCAAGCATCACATTACTCAAAGTGAAGTCGCGAGCTAATGCCAGACGCCGTATGACTTCAGGTTCTTGATCTAGTTTTTTCTCTAATGCCTTTAGAGCTAATAGGCGCTGATCTATGACCTCGTTTAAAACCGTATTATAAATTACGGAGTCGAACTCTAAAGTTTCCCCTTCACTAATGAGAGCACGTGATATTGCAAGGTCTTCAATGTCTACAAAAAAAATCTGGGTTTTATTAACCTCCGCTACCACAACATCAGTATATCTACTAGGAAGAATAGATTGAACCTGTGAGGATTGTTTTCCTCCGCAAGAGGTGAGTACTGCACTCAAAAAAACAATAGTTAAGATTATTAAATTAGACTTCAGCATGTTTTTCCACGAAAATTTAAAGCTTTTTGTTTGTTCCATTTCATTGACTTAGAGCAAGAGCATGCCTAAGTCACCAAAAAGCATTTATAAAGTTATCTGTGCAATACTACTTTTGCCAGCAAGGAGCCCCAATGTTAGGGATAGCAAGAAAGATTTTCGGTACAGAAAATGATAGGAAGCTGAAAAAGCTACGCCCTATAGTTGACATGATTAATGACCTTGAAAAAGAATATGAGGCCTTAAGCAATAGTGCGCTAAAATCTAAAACAACTGAATTTAAAAAACGCGTGCAAAACGGTGAAAAGCTTGATGACTTATTGCCAGAAGCTTTTGCTACGGTCCGTGAAGCAGCAAAAAGAACACTCGGGCAACGTCATTATGATGTCCAACTGATAGGAGGCATTACGCTACACACAGGGGAAATTGCAGAAATGCGAACAGGTGAAGGAAAAACACTTGTATCAACTTTAGCGGCTTACTTGAACGCTTTAAGCGGTAATGGCGTGCATATAGTAACCGTAAATGATTATCTTGCTAGCCGTGACGCAGAATGGATGGGGCAAATATATAATTTTCTAGGAATGACTGTTGGTTGCATTAATAATCATGAGGCATATGGAAATGAGCGCAAAGAAGCCTATGATTGCGATATAACATATGGGACTAATAACGAGTTTGGTTTTGATTATCTGCGCGATAATATGAAATATACTCTTGATGAGATGTCCCAGCGCGGACACACATATGCGATCATAGATGAAATTGACTCTATATTAATTGATGAAGCTCGAACGCCTTTAATAATCTCTGGACCTACAGATGATAAGTCAGAATATTATCGTACAATAAATGAATTCATCCCCCTCATTACTGATGACGGCTATGAATTAGATGAAAAAGCAAGAACAGCTACCTTTAACGAATCTGGGAATGAACAAATTGAAAATATATTAAGAAATCAAAATCTTTTGGAAGGAGATAGTCTTTACGATATAGAAAATGTAACAATTGTGCATCACATTAACCAAGCCTTGAAAGCCCATAAGCTCTTCATCAAGGATAAGGACTACATTATTAAAAAAAATGAAGTGGTTTTAATTGATGAGTTCACAGGAAGAATGATGGATGGCAGAAGACTCTCAGAAGGCCTTCACCAAGCAATAGAAGCAAAGGAAAAGGTAGATATTAAGCCTGAAAATGTTACTTTAGCTTCAGTAACACTGCAAAACTATTTTAGGCTTTACAACAAACTTTCTGGGATGACAGGAACTGCAGAAACCGAAGCCAGTGAATTTGCTGAAACATATGGGTTAGAGGTGTTAATTATCCCTACAAATAGGCCTATTCAAAGAATTGATAATGATGACGTAATTTATAGAACAGAAAAAGAAAAATTTAATGCAATTGTAAAAGAAATATCAGCCGCATCTAAAAATAATCAGCCCATGCTCGTTGGTACTGTATCAATAGAAAAATCTGAGTCGCTTTCAAGATTTTTAAAAGAAAAAGGTATAAAACATAGAGTTTTAAATGCCCGTTTTCATGAAGAAGAAGCTTCTATAGTTGCACAAGCAGGCGTGCCGGGTGCTATTACTATTGCAACAAATATGGCGGGGAGGGGAACAGATATACAGTTAGGCGGTAACCTAGATATGCGTTTGGAACATGAAATACCTAAAGACTTGTCAGACACAAAACGAAAAAAACTTGAAGAAAAAATATCCAATGAAGTAGAAAATCTTAAGAAACAAGCGATAGAGGCCGGTGGCCTTTACGTATTGGGAACAGAACGGCACGAATCACGAAGAATTGACAACCAGCTTCGGGGTCGTACTGGAAGACAGGGCGATCCAGGAAGGTCAAAATTTTATCTATCAACTGAAGATGACTTAATGAGGATTTTTGGCGGGGATAGACTAAAGGCAATGATGGGAAAAATGGGGTGGGAGGAAGGCGAAGAGCTAACCAATCGCTTTATGTCCAAAGCAGTGGAACGTGCGCAAATTAGGGTGGAAACACGAAACTTTGATATTCGAAAAAACTTATTAAAGTATGATGACGTGATGAATGACCAAAGAAAAACTATATTTGAGCAACGTATGGAGTTTATGACCGACGACGATGTCTCAGATGTGATAGAAGATTTCAGACATCAATGTTGTGAAGACCTTATTGAAACTTATGTTCCTAAAAAAGCTTACGCAGAACAGTGGGATATAAGTTCACTTACTGAAAAAACAAAAGAGAATCTTGCAATGGATATCCCCTTTTCTGAATGGGCAAAGGAAGAAGGAATCGCAGATGAAGAAATGTTGATACGCTTAAAGCAGTCCACAGATGAGGCATTCGAGCAACTAACAGGTGGAATCGAGTCTAAAGAAATGCAACGTATTGAAAAGCAGCTGCTTTTACAGGTAATTGACCAAAATTGGCGCGAGCACTTACAGCAATTAGATAACTTAAAATCGGTAATCGGAATGCGCGCCTATGGCCAAAGAGATCCGCTTAATGAGTATAAGTCAGAGGCTTTTACATTGTTTGACAGGCTATTAACTGATTTAAGGGAAGGCGTTACCAAAGCAGTTACTCGGTTGTTAATTAATGTACAAATGCAACGGCAACAGGAACGTATTGAAAAAGTTCAGAAAATAAAAGACTCGGCAAGGTCACCGATGGATATGATGAGTATTACAAAAGATAATGACCCCCAATTATCAGAAAAAGACTTTGAAGGTATTTCTAGAAATAGCCCTTGCCCATGTGGTTCGGGCAAAAAATTTAAGAAATGTTGCGGAAAAACTAACTAGTACATCCCTCGTGAGCTTTTAAGCTACTTACTTTGGTACTCTGTTTTAAAAATATTTTGTTTTGTGCCCCACGGTGCATCATTATAAATATCATGTGCACATATTAGCATCATGAAAATGCGTATTCTTCAAATACGTTACAAAATTATGTACTATTACTGTTCATTATTTATCTGTGAGTAGGAGTTTCATAGCTTACACGCTTAACAATAATATAATGGAGATAATTATGAAAAAGATACTCTTAAGCACAACAATGTTTCTAGCATTAACAGCAACTGCAAACGCCCAGGACGTAAGTGTTTCAACATCGATTGACTATGTTAGTGATTACGTTTTTAGAGGCGTAAGTTTAGCTGATAGTGCTATTCAGTCGGGAGTTGAGGCATCATTAGGGGCTTTCACGGCCGGCGCTTGGTTTTCAACCGGTGTTGGTGACACCTCTGAAACAGCAGGGGACGAAATTGACTTATATGCTAGCTACAGCTTCTCGCTTTCAGACCTTGTTAGCACCGACATAGGCATTACTTACTATCACTATCCCCAAGGCGGTAGTTTATTTGAAACTGATGGCGGCGGCGCTGGTACTTATGAGATTTTTACAAGCTTCGGCTTTGATTTACCTCTGTCACCTTCTGCATCAGCTTACTACGACTTAACTCTTAAAGCATTTACTCTCGAGGGGGGTGTAAGTCACAGTATCCCTACGAGTGACAAAACAAGCTTTGATTTAGGAGCTTCACTAGGTTTAGTAGATGGTGATGGATTTTCATACGAGTACGGGTCAGCTTCCGCATCGTTAGGTTATTCACTAACAGATGACGTTTCAGTTTATCTTGGGGCAACTTACGCGCTCAACTCAGACGATATGTTAAATTTTGAGAAAACTTTAGCCGGAAACCCCAAAGACAATTTGTTATTCTTTGGAGCAGGGATATCAGCAGGGTTTTAATAAAAAAAATTCACGCAATAATTTTTAGAGGGCCCTGCGTGGGCCCTTTTTTATAGCAAACTCCGGCCAATATTTAAAAATTTACTTCTACGCTGTGTTACAAGCTCGGAAGAGCCTTTTCCGCAAAGCTCGTCCAAAGACTTGACTATAGAAACTTCAACAGACTTTATCATTTCATCGGAAGATCGATGCGCACCGCCAATTGGTTCTTTAATAATTTTATCTATTATTCCTAATCGTTTCAAATTTTGGGCTGTAATTTTCATAGCTTTAGCAGCATCTTTAGCACGATCACCATCTCTCCAGAGTATAGATGCACAGCCCTCTGGCGAAATCACAGAGTAAATAGAATGTTCTAACATCATGACAATATCTGCAGTTGCTATTGCTACAGCACCACCCGATCCGCCCTCGCCAGATATTATAGAAATAAAAGGCACGCGAACAGATAGCCCTTTATCAATACTGCGTGCTATAGCCTCTGCTTGGCCACGCTCCTCCGCACCTCTACCAGGGTAAGCTCCTGCGGTATCAATAAAACTAATAATTGGTACGTTGAATTTTTCAGCAAGCTCCATAAATCGAACAGCTTTGCGATAACCCTCTGGTTGGGCCATCCCAAAATTATGTTTCAATCGAGTTTCAGTATCTTTACCTTTCTCATGGCCCATGATTAGAACGCTTCTACCTCGAATTTTTCCCAACCCTCCTAATAAAGCACAATCGTCTCCAAACTTTCTATCTCCAGATAAGGGCGTATAGCTAGTTACAAAACTATTTATATAATCACTAAAATGCGGCCTGGAAGGGTGCCGAGCCACTTGGGTTTTTTCCCAAGCACCTAGCTTCGAATATAAAGACTTAAGTTGTAATTTGGACTTTTCCTTCAAGTCAGATACATTCTGATCATGACTTCCCTTTTTTTGGGTAAGCAATGCTATTTTATTATCAAGTTCAGCAATATTTCTTTCAAAATCAAGGTAAGTGAGTGCCATACTACATTATATCCAAAGTAAAAATGTACATCAATTAATGTTACCAATGAATTATTTTTTGTAAACCATAACCATGAGTATTCTTATTTTCTAAAGTCATCACTTTAAAATAATAAAAAAACTTACTGCCAATCTTTCCAAATTCTTTCATTTACTTCATTTCCATAACGCTGCACAAACCGGCGTTTCAGCCTTCTTTTCCAGTGGTGAGCAGTTTTAAGATTCATGCCCTCAGCTACTATTAAAGTATCCGCAAATATTTTTGGCGTTAAAGTTTTGTACTTATTAAGTAGTAAATCCTTAACCTTAATTTCTGCACAAAAATCCCAATCATCACATAATTCATGTAAAAAAGCTTTTAAATCTTGTTCAAGGTCTGGATGGTATTGTCTTTTTTTGGGCATAATTTCATTTCGCTAAAGGATGTTTACTCTCTACTAGCTCTCTCATCCGTTTGTCCAGAACATGTGTGTATATCTGTGTCGTTGAAATATCTGAATGGCCTAGTAAAGTTTGTACAGACCTTAAATCCGCTCCATTAGATAACAGGTGAGTAGCAAAGGCATGTCTCAAAATATGTGGGGAAACCATATTAGGGTCCAATCCTGCCGCTATCGCAAGTATTTTTAAAAGTTGAGCAAATCTTTCTCTGGTAATATGCCCACTTTTAGAATTAGAAGGGAAAAGAAATTTATCAAGGTATTTATTAGAATTAAATCCTCTTGGAAGTGTTAACTCACGAACTAAGATCCATTTTTCAATCACTTTTTTTGCTGGTTTTGTTAGGGGTAGTAATCTCTCACGCCCACCCTTACCTTTAATTAATAAACAATTATCACGTCTATTTGTTGACATCACAGTTAGAGTTACAAGCTCTGATACTCGCAAGCCTCCTGCGTAAAGAATTTCTAACATACAAAGCAGACGAATTCCTTTTGGAGTGATGTCTTTTTCTGCAGTCAAAAACAATTGATTTACCTCTGCTTCAGACAATACCTTTGGAAGGGGTCTTCCTTGCTTTGGTCTGTCTAAGTTATTTGCTGGATTGTCTTTTCTATTCTCTTCGGTTTGAAGAAATAAAAAAAACTGTTTTAATGTTGAAAGTTTTCTTGCTGCCGTGGAAGCGGCTATGCCTTCTCTCTGCCATCTTGCCAATACAGCCTCTAAATGCCCTGTTCCCAAATTTAAAAAACCTTTACCAGATATAGCAAGCCTCCAGTCCCGCATATCACGTTGGTATGCTGATAAAGTATTTTCAGATGCACCCCGTTCAGCACTCATCATTTCTAAAAACGACTCTATCAAATAATCATCTGTCATAATCGTCTAGCAAAATCCTCAATAGCTATATCTTTAGCATATCCAATTAATCCAGCACTTATCAAAACATCAATAATATCATAAATACCAGTATCGTTCAGGGGGGTATTTTCAAGGATAATTGCAGCACGCAATGCAGTTTCTGCAATAGAGAAATTTCGAGCAGCAGTTTTAAGCAAAAGCATATCTCCTGCCTTTACTGCAAACCCATTTCCTTCGCCTTTGCCCTCAATCGCACTAAGAAAGGGTAGAGGTAAACTTACTCTTAAAGAGGACAATATAAAAAGATCTCTATCTGAAAGATAGTCTTCTGGGTCTGTATTCAAAGAATTGGCTTCCAAATTAATCGAAAAATTCTCTGAAAGATAAGTATTTTCTAATATAGACAGAATAATCTTTATTTTAGTTTTTTGGTCTCCATCAGGCAATTTTTCATAAAGCTCGTTTAATAAAGTATAGTCTTTTCTTTCCAAGCTTGCGCGCACAAAAATATTAATATCAGATGCTTCAATTTGATCCAAACTGACATCAGCTAAACGCTGTTCAAGGATTTTAACAATATGAGAAAACGATGTGTGTGTATCTGCTTTGCTCAATATAGCAGCTAATATTTTAGTAGAAAATAAGCTTTCATCATCAATCATATTTAGTTTTTCAATTGAAGGCTTATCATAGTCATCATTAATTATGGGTTGGGTTTTATTGATTAGCGTCTGACCAATTTGTATGTTTTTATTATTGATAATGCTATTTATTAAGATCTTTTCCACCTGATCATATTTTATTTGATCAGATAGCTGATTAATTATATCCATACTCTCTTTTAAATTGAGTTTGTCATTATTAACTTCAATTATTAATTTCTGAATATCAAAATTTTTAGCGTTGGATTGCATTGCATCTATCAACGGATCGATATTGTCAGTAATTTTTGGTGTGTATTCAGAGTAACCCAATAAAAAGTCTACCAGTTCGTAAAATTTCCTATCTTGATATCCCATGTTCTGCAGAAGTTCCACGGCTAGTCCAGCAGCAGCTAACTCACCGCGGTTAATGTTACAAAAAACTCTAATCTTTATCCAATAGGGCAAGCTCCTATTATTTTTTAAATTATCAGATATGTTACAAGCCGACACAATGTCATCGCTTCCTAAAGCATACTCAACTCTAGTTTTGGGTAAATGAACATAATCGACATAACCTGCCATTAAGGTTTTAAGCGCATCTTTATCATGCATTTTCATTACATACCTTAAACGGGCAGTAATATATTTCTTTCTTTCTCCCTCAGGGGGCACTCCACCTGATAATATGGCAGCTCTTATTAGTTTTTCGCTTAACTTACTTGAGGTTTTTGTTGGGATTTTATTAATTAAACTTATGGCTGTGAGTGATGAGGTGCCTCGCCAAAGGTTAGCGTCCATCGTGTCAGTCACAGCGTCTAATACACCAGGATCATAAATCCGAGCTGTTTCTAACTCTAAAACTTCTATATTTTGCGCAAAAGCTAAATTCTGAAAAAAAAGAAATATTAGAGTTAATGTATATTTCATATTATTTTTCGTAGCTATCCGGCAATTCGATCACTTTGGAATCTTGCGGTGCATTTTCACTTGATGCACCTGATAGAAGCCACAATGTAAGAACAAACAAGAATAAAATTAAAGTAACACACACAAGTAATAATTTTTTCATAATTTAACCCTTAACGTTATATCTTATATATTAACGTTTAAGTATTGAGCAAACGTTACTTTTTGCCCATATTGAATAACTGATATTTAATGCACTGCCGTATACATCTATAGCAAAGATCTGAAAATAAGGAATAGTTCAATTAGTGAAATCTTTATAAAATACCCAATAGCACTTGTTGGCCTAATGGGTGTTGGTAAAACTACAGCAGGTAAACAGTTGGCTAAAAGTCTCAATAGAGATTTTTATGACTCTGACTACGAAATTGAAAAAGCATCAGGAAGAACAATAACTGGTTACTTCAAAGATTATGGTGAAAAAGAATTTAGAAAAGGGGAGCGGCGGGTCATAGAACGGTTATTGGGTGGTGAGGCAATAATTTTAGCAACTGGAGGAGGCGCTTATGTACAGAAAGAAACACACAAAATTTTAAACAGAAAAGCATTAACGATATGGCTTAAAGCTGACTTAAGCATTATAATGGACCGCGTTAGCAGAAATTATGATAAAAGACCTCTGCTACAAGTTAATGACCCAGAGGCAAAAATTAAAGAACTCATAAAAACAAGGCACCCGATATATAGCAAAGCGCATATAACAGTTACAATTGATAATGATGAACAATACTCTATTAGTAACAAAATAATACACGCAATAAAAAAGTATCAGAGCGATAATAAATGACTTTAGTAAATGTAGACCTTGGACCGCGAAGTTATGATATCATAATAAAAGAAGGTCTTCTTTCTGAAGTAGGTAGTTTTATTTCACAAAAGATATCGAGAGGCAAAATAGCAATAATATCAGATGAAAATGTCTACAAGCTTCACGGCAAGCAGTTAGAGGCTGCTCTTATAGGTTTTGAAAAACATATAATAATCTGCCCTGCTGGTGAGGAGCAAAAAAGCTTTGAAGGTCTCCAAAATATTCTAAATTCTTTATTCGACAAAGGATTTGAAAGAAATGATACTTTAATAGCATTTGGAGGTGGAGTTATTGGAGACCTTGCTGGTTTTGCTGCAAGTATTTACAAACGTGGCTGTAATTTTATTCAAATTCCTACAACTTTATTATCACAAGTTGACAGTTCTGTCGGAGGAAAAACTGCTATTAATAATAAATATGGTAAAAATTTAGTAGGTTCATTTTATCAGCCTCAACTTGTTTTATCTGATACAAGTATTTTAAAAACATTGCCTCCTAGGGAACTCAAGGCGGGTTATGCAGAAGTAGTAAAATATGGACTTCTTGGAGACTATGAATTTTTTACCTGGCTTGAAAAAAATGGTAAAAAAGTTTTATCTTGTGAACCAAAAGCAATTGCAAAAGCTATAGCAATATCTTGTAAAACTAAGGCTAGAATTGTTGCCGAAGATGAAAAAGAAACAGGTACTCGCGCCCTGCTTAATTTAGGTCATACTTTTGCGCATGCACTAGAAGTTGAAGCTATGCCATCAGGAAATCTATTACACGGAGAGGCAGTTAGTGCAGGAATAGAAATGGCTTTTGAGTTTAGTGCCAAAGAAAATTTATGTAGTGCCGCTGACGTCAAGAGGGTAAAAACTCATTTTCAAGCACTAGGTTTGATATCTAAAAAAGATATTACTCCGCTAATTAAAAATTCAAATAAGTTTTTAGAGCACATGCAACAAGATAAAAAAAATGTGGGGGGAAACATTACGCTTATATTGGCAAATTCAATAGGCGATACCTTCATAAAAAGGTCAGTACCCAAAGCTAGTCTGCTAGAATACATTTCCCAAATTTCAGGACAGAAAAATGCTTGAGTTAATCTTGCGTACCGATAACTTGATAATGATTGGTATGGTCGCGGTACTTCTTTACTTATCTAGTTTTTTTTCTGGCTCCGAAACTGCTCTAACCGCAGCCTCAAAAGCTCGTATACATAATCTTGAAAAAAATGGAGACAAGAGAGCAATAATTGTTGCAAAACTTTTGAATTCCAGAGAGCGGTTACTAGGTGGTATATTACTAGGAAATAATCTTGTGAACATTCTAGCTTCAGTTCTAACTACTGCAATTTTTACTAATATTTTAGGCGGCGGTGGATTTGCCTTAATGAGTGCAACGATCGTTATGACACTCTTAATACTAATCTTTGCAGAGGTTCTTCCAAAATCATACGCGATATCTCAACCAGATACTTTAGCATTAAAAGTAGCAGTGAGGGTCAACTTTATTGTTAAAATATTTGCGCCAATGGTTTTAATTATACAAATTATTGTGAATGGTACGTTGCGGTTATTTGGAGTAAATTCAAATTCAGGGTCATGGTCAGCAGAAGAGGCAATAAAAGGAGCTGTTGATCTCCACCTTGAGGAGGGCGGCGTTGCAAAGCGCGCAAGAGATCAGATATATGGAGTTTTAGAAATTGGGGAGCTAAGCGTTGAGGAGGTGATGATTCATCGTAAAAACGTTTGCATGATTGATATTAATATCCCCCCCAAAGAAATAATTAAAGAAGTGCTAAACTCAGGCCACTCAAGAGTACCGCTTTATGAAAATGGTCAGGATAATATTATTGGAGTTTTACATGTTAAAGATATTCTTAAATCAATCTCTAATGCAGAAGTAGTGCTCTCGGAAATAGATACTAGGAAAATAATGAGAAGCACTTGGTTTGTACCCGAAACCACATCACTCGTTAAACAACTTAAAGCATTTCAACAGAAAAGGGAACATTTTGCGGTCGTAGTCGACGAATATGGGGCTTTAATGGGAATAGTAACACTTGAGGATATTCTTGAGGAAATCGTGGGGGACATACAAGATGAATATGATGAGGAAATCACAGGAATAAACAAGTTAAAAGAGGGCGGTGCTATTCTACGGGGCAATTTAACTGTTAGAGACGTTAATAGGGCTATGGGCTGGGGGCTGCCAGATGAAGAAGCAGTTACAATAGCAGGTCTTGTTATTTACGAGTCACAAACTATCCCTGAAGTAAATCAAACATTTTCATATCATGGTTATAGGTTTGAAGTTATAAAAAAACAACGTAATCAAATAATCTCTCTAAAAGTTAACAAAATATATGAATAGCATTAAATTATATTGCCTAAGGATAGTTTCTTTTACTTTTGTATTATTGATTAATTCTTGCTCAAATAGTGAAACCCCTTCTCCCCAGCCAATACATTTTTTTAATGCCAATATCATCACAATGAATCCTGATAAGCCTCTCGCAAATTCTTTTGTTGTTACCGGTAACAAGATAACTCTAATTGATTCGGGAAATGATAGTTCAGGTTTAAAAAATACGAAAAAAGTAGATTTGTCCGGAAAAACAGTTTTGCCCGGAATAATAGATAGCCATGTGCACATTCGTGAGCTGGGCATGGACTCTTTGAAGGCTAATTTAGTCGGAGTTTCCAGCGTAAAAGAGATGGTAGAACGCCTAAAAGATAAGTTCCCCAGCCCAGCTGCGGGGGATTGGCTAATAGGGCAAGGGTGGGACGAGGGCTCCTTTGCTTCGACTGCTTACCCAGATCGACGTTTATTAGATATAGCGTTTCCTAACAATCCTGTAGCTTTGGAAAGTTTACACGGTTTTGCTGGTTTATATAATGGTTATGCTCTAAAGTTAGCTAATATCGATAGCTCCACTAAAGACCCTGAGGTGGGGAATATAATCCGCCGAATGAATGGGGAGCCAACTGGCGTTATGCTCACATTAGCCCAAAATCTTATTCGGCCTTTTATACCAGAACCAAGTAATGAAAAAATTAAAGATGCAATAATTTCAGGGCTAAATATTATGGCGAATGCTGGTGTAACATCAATACATGAAGCGGGAATGACGCCTAAAGATATTAAAGCGTTTGTTTCATTAGCGGAGTCAAATTCTCTCCCAATTAGGGTTTATGGAATGCTCGATGGGAACAATGATGAATTAATGAAGCATTGGTTTGCGCAGGGACCCCTTATTGATAAAAGTGGTTTTTTGAACATAAGAAGTATCAAAGTCTTCTATGATGGATCACTTGGATCGAGAACTGCACTTATGGAAGAACCCTACTCTGATCAAATAGGAAAATCTTTAGCAACAGAACGCATTAGTACAAAAAAAATTCTACAGCTTGGACGGAAGGCAGCAGATAAAGGCTTTCAAATGGCTGTCCATGCAATTGGTGACAAAGGAAATAATCAGGTATTAAAATTATATGAGGAAATATTAGATACAAATGGTATTTTTGATCACCGCTGGCGTATTGAGCACGCTCAAGTTCTTTTTCCAAACTTTTATAGCCGCGCAGCAGAACTTAAAGTCTTAGCCTCCATACAGTCCTCGCATGCCGTAGGAGATAGTAAGTGGGCAGAAGACAGGATAGGGTCAGAGAGAATACAGGACGCTTACGCATGGCAAAATATTTTAAAAAGTGGAGTCCGTTTACTATTAAACTCCGACCTACCTGGGGAACCATGGAAGCCCATGGAGACATTATATTTTGCAGTAAATAGAAAACCATTAGATAGTACTAAAGAGTCAAAGGGCTGGTATATGAACCAAGCTTTAACTGTGGAGGAAGCACTTAAAGCAATGACAATTGAAAATGCCCATGGCGCATTTCAGGAAAAAAAACTAGGAAGTATTGAGGTAAATAAACTTGCTGATTTTATTATTATCGACCAAAATCCTTTGACTGTAGTTTCGGAGGATATTAAAAACATTAAAGTTCTGGAAACATGGGTTTCTGGAATTAAAGTAAGCTCAATTAATTAGAAGCCTTACTTTCGAACTGCTTTGACTTCATAAATTCAGTTTTTAAATCTTTAGAACTTTTTCTAGAACCATCATGCGAATAACCTGGTGCAGCAAATATGTATGCAAGTCTTTGACGGAATTTAATATTAGGCTGAAAACAATCTCTGAAGATATTGTACATTTCTTTAAATGCGACCACCGCCGGGTTATAAGATGCTATCGGAGTAACTACACCATAGTCCACAGGTTCAGATGCATCTTCTTCAGCAAATGTTTTGAAAATTCTGTCCCATATAATCAATATGCCTGCAAAATTACTATCTAAATACCTTGGATTTTTCGCATGGTGCACTCGGTGGTGGCTGGGGGTATTGAAAATAAACTCGAACCATAGGGGCATTTTCTTGATAGACTGAGTATGAACCCAAAACTGATAAACTAAATTTATCGCGCCTATGAATGCGACTAAAAAGGGATGAAAGCCTAGTAAAATTAACGGTGATGATAGGAAGACATACCCGGTGATATGGTTATTCCATGGCTGCCTGAGTGCCGTGCTTAAGTTATATTCTTCTGAACTATGGTGGACGTTATGTGCTGACCAGAACCATCTAACTTTATGAGCAGCCATATGTTTATACCAATAAACAAAATCCTGAAGTACCAAGCAAATTAATATGGTAGTTATACTGAATCCCCAATCAAAAAACCTAAATTGCCATATCCACATAAGGATACCAATACTTATACCTCCCATCAAGATATCAGATATCAACTGCCCAACGCCCATAGTGGACGAAGTGATTGCATCTTTTACAATGTATGTACCGGAAATCTTTTTTCTAGACACAAGGTACCATTCTGCCGCAATCAAAAGCGTGAATATAGGTGCAGCCCAAAAAAGAACTGCGGGAAAATCTGGCATTACATACTCCATCTTCACAAAAATTGAATTATTACACTTAAATGTCAATGATACCTATTGTCTTACCCCTAGCATGTTTTGCTTCCATCTGTCATAATGCTGCAAGTTTATTATATCATGAGGGCGTCCATGAGAATTGTTATGATCGGCACAGGATATGTTGGACTTGTATCTGGGGTTTGTTTGGCGGATTTTGGTCATGAAGTAATTTGTGTCGATAATGATGGTGCTAAAATAGAAATGCTAAATTCGGGTGAAGTTCCAATATTTGAACCTAACCTTAAAAGCTTAATTAATAAAAATGTTAATGCTTCGCGGCTGAAGTTTACCGCAGATCTTAAGGAGTCAATGCGTGGTGCAAATGTGGTATTTATAGCCGTCGGGACCCCTTCACGCAGAGGGGATGGTCACGCTGACTTATCTTACGTTTATGCCGCAACAAATGAAATTTCTAAGAATATTAGTAAATTCACTGTAATTGCCACTAAATCTACTGTTCCCGTTGGTACAGGAGATGAAATCGAGAAAATTCTATCTAAAAATCATTCAAAAGATAAGTTTTCAGTTGTGTCAAATCCTGAGTTTCTGAGAGAAGGTGCAGCAATAAAAGATTTTAAGCATCCCGATAGAATAATTGTTGGTGCGGAGTGCCATGACGCTATAGAAATAATGAAAGCAGTTTATAGACCACTTTTTATCAACGAAACTCCAATATTGTTTACAAATCGAAGGACTTCGGAGCTAATAAAGTATGCTTCGAACTCATTCTTGGCAACTAAAATTAGTTTTATTAATGAAATGGCCAATCTATGTGAAAATGTTGGTGCCGATGTACAAGCATTAGCAAGAGGCATGGGGCTTGATAAAAGAATTGCTCCTAAGTTTTTACATGCGGGCCCAGGTTATGGCGGCTCATGTTTTCCAAAGGATACAACAGCGTTAATACGTACTGCTGAAGAGGCAGAAGTATCGCTCCCAATTATCCAATCGGTCATAAAATCGAATGAAGACAGAAAGCACAAAATGGTTCAAAAAATCATTCGTTTTTTTAATGGGGATTTAAACAATAAAACATTAGCTTTTTTAGGCCTCGCCTTCAAACCCAATACAGACGATATGCGAGATGCCGCAAGCTTGACTATTATACCAGAGCTACAAAATAATGGCGCGTTGATAAAAGTGTATGACCCTGCATCAATGAAAGAAGCTAAAAATTTACTTCAGAATATAGATTATACAAAAAATTCTTATGATTGTATTGAAGGGGCAGATGCCGTTATAATACTTACAGAATGGGACGAATTCAGAGCCCTAGATATGGTGCGTGTAAAGAAATCATTAAGAAGCCCAAATATTATTGACCTACGGAACATCTATAACCCTCAAAGCATGCAAGAGTATGGTTTCAACTATATAAGCGTTGGGCGTTAAAATAATTATAAATAATAAGTCTTCAATAAATAAATATTTTATTTATTGAGTTCACAACGGACTAATAATAAAAGGCAGTTACATGTGTGGTATTATCGGAATTGTTGGGCATTCACCGGTTAAAAATCGATTAATTGAAGGGTTAGTCCAACTCGAATACAGGGGCTATGATAGCTCTGGAATAGCCGTACTTGATGAAGGCAAACTAAAGCGTGAACGAGCAAAAGGAAAAATCAAGAAGCTAATTGATAAGCTCGAGGCCAACCCAATCGATGGAACATCTGGAATAGCTCACACACGCTGGGCAACACACGGCATTCCTAGTGAGCAAAACTCTCACCCACATTTTTCCGGGAGTGTCAGTGTTGTCCATAATGGTATAATAGAAAATTATCTTGATATTAAAAATGAATTATCTCATCGTAAATTCTTCACGGAGACAGATACTGAAGTTTCTGCACACCTAATAGACGAGTACTTAAAAAGCGAGTTAAGCCCAAAAGAAGCATTTTCTAAAAGTTTAAAAAAACTCAACGGTGCCTATGCATTTGCAGTTCTGTTTGATGAACTCCAGGACCACATGTTTTGTGCTAGAGCTGGGTCGCCGTTAGCGATCGGCATTGGTCAGGGTGAAATGTATCTAGGCTCAGATGCAATGGCACTAGCTAAATTGACGACAAAAATGATTTACCTCGAAGAAGGTGACTGGGCTATTCTCACGCCAAAAACCTACGAAATATATGACAGAAATGATAATAGAGTTAATCGTGAAATAACAATAATTTCTGGCGGACCAGCTATGGCAGAAAAAGGTAATTATCGTCATTTCATGCTAAAGGAAATACATGAACAACCCGAAACAATTGGTAGGACATTAGGTATATACATTAACAATTATAACCTGAGCCCAATTGTAACAGAAAATCTCGACTTTAAATCAATAGATAGAATAATTCTTATAGCCTGCGGAACCGCCAATTATGCATGTTTAGTTGCAAAATATTGGTTTGAACAAATAGCAGGAATACCTGTTGAGGTCGATATTGCTTCTGAATTTCGTTACAGAAAGCCCACCTTGTCTGATAAATCTCTTTTTATAGCAGTTTCGCAATCAGGTGAAACGGCTGATACCCTAGCGGCTCTGAGGTATTGTAAGGAAGCTGGCTTAAAAACAGCAGCATTAGTTAATGTACTTACCTCTACAATGGCACGCGAAGCAGATATTGCTTTACCTATTAATGTTGGACCAGAAATTGGTGTTGCATCTACAAAAGCTTTTACATCTCAACTTACTGCACTTGCAGCCTTAGCCTTGATGGCTGGTTTTTTACGTGGCTCAGTTTCAAAAACCCTTCAAGAAAAATTAATTAAAGAACTCATAAAAACTCCGCGCTTAATTAAACAAACCCTTCGACTTAGCGATCAAATAGAGAGACTAACATTTGAATTTTCCAAATCCAAAAATGCCTTTTATTTAGGCCGAGGGACACAAATGCCGATTGCACTAGAAGGTGCATTAAAACTAAAAGAAATATCATATATTCATGCAGAGGGTTATGCAGCAGGAGAACTAAAGCATGGGCCCATTGCTTTAATTGAAGATGGAACGCCGGTTATTGTTATTGCGCCTACAAATTCGCTCTTTGAAAAAACTATATCAAACTTACAAGAAGTAGCATCTAGAGGGGCTAACATTATTCTAATCACAGATGAAGAGGGGAAACAACGAGCTGAAACATTAAGTGATAATATTATAGTAATGCCAGGATCCAGTGATTTTGTTTCACCTATTATAGCTACAATTGTAGTTCAATTACTAGCATACCATTCCGCCGTTCACCTAGGAACAGATGTTGATCAGCCTCGCAATCTTGCTAAATCTGTAACCGTGGAATAAATCTATACGGTGGTAAGTCATCCACCGATAATGTTGATGCATATTTGATATTTCATTTGAAACTTCGTGCCCCCAATCTGTCAGTTCCACCTTATGGTGAATATCAACATTTCCTCTACACAACCATCTTTAACAAAACAGATAAATAAAACCAAGGCCCAAACCTCTACATCCCATTTAATTTTATTCTGAAGCTATAAAACCATTACGATAAAATCCACTTTTTGAATGCAACTTTAAGTCTGCCTTGTAACCCTTACCATTGTACTCAGTATCTATCGCAAGCGCCTCAATCGGCGATGAAATTCCCATCTCATCTTTGGGCTTTTTGATAGGCTTACCTTTGTTATTAGTTTTTGCAGTTGTTGCATTTATTATTGGAATACTTTTGGCTATATTAATAACTAAGATTTTGTATTGGATTTTTAATAGAGATGAGGATAGAGAAA